>Ga0207671_10000047_pt1 | contig 196307 bp, 165 predicted proteins | sample KBSC24metaG_FD_184352 | JGI IMG/M metagenome (GOLD analysis project Ga0207671, IMG submission 184352) | Corn rhizosphere microbial communities from Kellogg Biological Station, Michigan, USA - KBS C2-4 metaG (SPAdes) (version 2) | ecosystem: Host-associated > Plants > Roots > Rhizosphere >...
GCAAACACGCGCGCGGCGGGGAGCCGATTCAATTCACGGTCATTCAGGACGTCATCGTCGGTGGAGCTCTCGCGATTCCGCGTGGAGCAACAATTCATGGTGTGATTGCCGATGTTAAGCGGCCCGATCCCGGTGCGCTCACCGGCAGCAACGAACTTGCTCTTGAGCTGACCTCACTGGACCTGATGGGTCAGAGCTATCCACTGCAGTCCGATCTGTTCCGCGTGAAGGGCCCAGGCAAAGGTGGCCGTTCGGCTGGAAACGTAGTCGGTGGAGCGTTGCTGGGAGCCATCATCGGTGGCGCCGTGGGCGGTGGAACCGGCGCTGCGGTCGGCGCGGTTGCCGGTGGCGGAACCGGTGCAGCGGTTTCTGGAGCGACTTCCGGGCCCGGTGTGTGGATTCCGGCTGAGGCGCTGGTAACCTTCCATCTGGCATCGCCCCTGTCCGTGCAGCCGGTCACGCAGGACGAAGCGATGCGGTTGGCACAGGGACTCTACCCTGGCGGTCCGCGGCTCTATCAGCGGCGGGCTTACGCCTATCCTTACCGGCCTTACAGGCCCTATCCGTATGCGGCATACTACGGTCCGGTGTATTACCGGCCGTACTACTCGGTCGGCGGATACTACTACTGGCGGTAAGACAGCGGTGATTGAAACCCATGTCTGTAAGACACCTGGCCATGGAGTGCAAGACACGATTCAAAAACGTAAGACAACAGGCGCCCGAATGGGTGCCTGTTCGTTTTTGACCTGCTGCCCATATCGACTGCGGTCCTACAAACAACGACGGCGCACCACCCGGTGCGCCGTTCCCCGACTCTCTCGTTACCTCTGGTCCCTTATTCCCTGTCTTTACTGCTTTCCAAACCGGTACACCAACCCGAACGTCGCTCCCAGATCATGCTGGAACGTCGAACCGAATCCCGTCCCCATCGCTTCCGGGGCCAGCCGCAATGACAAGCTTGGCGAGACATTCGCCTCGCCGATAATGGCGCCCGAAAACGCATACGTCGTTCCATCTGGATACAACAGGCATTGTCCGCCCGGAGGGCAGATCTGCCCGAAGCGGTTCGTGTCCCCGGTGAAGTTGCCCATGGCCGCTCCACCCATCACGCGGCCGGCAATCGAGTACTTCGGCCGTAGTTTGAACCGGTAAACCGGGCCTGCCATCACATCGTAGGTGCTGATTGCCGGCCGCGTAATTGAAGTGAAATTGAGGCCAACAAAGGCCGTCCCGAAGTTTCCGCGGCCATCCAGCGTAAACCCAAGCCGCTCGGTATAGTAACGGGTCAGTCCCAGGTCGAATGCATACATCGTCGTGTGCTGCAAAATCGGGCCCGGTATGAACCGTTGATATCCAGCGCCGATGAAAAGTTCATAGCGCTGCGCATAGGTGTCCCGGATCGCCTGTTGCCGCCGCGCCTCTCTACGCGCACGGATGCGCCCCTGCACGCTGACCTGCCCCTGTTTTTGCGCCGGGGTCTGTGTATCAGCCGGCGCCTGCGGTGCAGATTGCTCCTGTGTTGGTTGATTGCTGCTGGAATCCTGGCCGAATACTGCAATGCCAGAAGAAACAAGCCAGAAAAACGCCAGAATTGCTACAGCACGGCGAAACGAAAACATCGAACTTTCCTTACCTCCAACACGGATGCCCTCGGATACCCATCCGTGGGGTGGAACGCTGACGAGCCCGAGCCTGTTCCCCCCGAGCGTATGCCTGGCTCAATTATCGCAAACCGAACCCAAAGCAACTTTTAAGAGACTGACTTCTTTTGGACGCACCCCGCAGCTTTTTGCCGCCAACTCCTCCTCCATGCTCTACGATGAATTCCTGTGGAGGCAGTAAGAGACTGATGCGCTTCATCCTTGGCTTCGTCATCGGAATCGTTCTACTCCCTTTTGCTGTGCTCGTGTACCTGATGTATGGCAAGGTCCCCGTCGCGGTCGATGACCCAGCCTTTCCTCATGAGCGCCAACTCGTACACATGCCCCTCGATGGCCGTATCCAGCGCGAAATGGTCGGCACCCACATGGAGGCCGATGCCTCCAATCTCACCGCCGGCGCGCGCATCTATGTCGATCGCTGCGCTGTGTGTCATGGCCTTCACAGCCGTCCATCGGCTCTCGGAGCTCACATGTACCCCGACGCTCCCCAGCTACTAGAGCCTCACCACAATAATCCTGAAGTTGTCGGAGTTAGCGACGACCCTCTCGGCGAAACCTATTGGAAAGTCCTCAACGGAATCCGCCTAACTGGGATGCCTTCTTTCAAAACTCAACTCAGCGACCCCGAGTTGTGGCAGGTCAGCCTCTTCCTCGCTAATGCCAACAAGCCCATGCCCCAACCCGCTCTCGACATTCTGAACCGCGCACCCCCACCACCCGCTGAAGCCCCAGCCCATCCTCCCACCTCCGAACCACCCCACCAGGACTAAATCCGAGAAGCGGCAGTCGCCTTCAGGCCGCACCTCCAGTGTCTGCATGAAGGAACCCGTTCTTTCACTAACTTGCTAAACTCTCTTTCGCCGCAAACGCGGCGCTGACTTGCTGCCTCTATTTTCACACCTTCATTTCACCTGCGTCCTGTGATCGCTGCGATGCGATACTCTTATCGAAGATCAACCATGTCCCTCCTCAACTCACTTCGCAAGGGCTTTCGCTTCTTCCTCATGAGCTTCGGCATTTCGAGCTCATCAAGGAAGCCCCCGGTCAACTCGCCACCTAAACCACGGCCGTGAGATTCGGGGCTTTCGATGGACTTACTTGAATTCGTTGGGGAAATGATTATCGGCATCCTGGGTTTGGTCACTGAAATCCGATACGATCTGCGCAATCGGACCGATCGCGGGAGATTTAAGCGCGACTCCGAGAAATACGTCACCCGCTGACTCTCCCCCAACCAACTGCAACTTTGCCGCCTTCCAGGAATCCAATAGTTCGAGACGGAGATCGATGAGCGCCGAACCCAAAAAACCATGGCGAGCTTTCTGGGACTGGTTCGTCCTCTTCAGCGGCATCTCCACCGCCTCAAACCTCTCCCGCACCCGCCGCGATCCCGTCAGCCGCCGCGGCCTGTTTTTGTTTAGATCAGCGACCAAGCGTGCCGCCAATTCAAAGTAGCTGAAAGCCAGTAGCCAGATAGAGCCAGTAGCTAGCTGCAGTTCCCTCGTTCCCCGTTCCTTGTCCGCCGCCGCGGCCTGTTCCTCTTCCGCAGTAAGACATCCAGATAATCAGTCTGATTTTGCCGCACGCCGCTTCGCGGAGGCCACGCGCTCATGGAGCAGTTCTTTCGCACGCTCCAACTCCCTGCGCCGACTCCCGCTCAGGTTATGCCCGGCCCGGTTGATATAGAACGTCAACATTCGCATTCCCGATCCCGGCCCCTTCGGCGATACCTTCTTCGAGGCCAGGCGCCGTGCAATCGTCGCCGCATCTTTGTTGAACAACCCCTGCTCGGGATATGTGGATTCCGTCGTCACACCACCTGACCACTTCCTCCGCACATGCGAATTCGTATGTGCTTGTTTCTTCGTAGACTTCGTTGCCATGCACCCCTCCATCCACAATCCGATGCAAGGGAATGAAAAGCAGTGATCTTCTGGAAGAGCTTTCTCTTGCTCCGCTCGTCCCCTGTTTCCTAGTCCCCCTTGTCCCCTCGTTCCCTGCTCCCTCCCCTGTAAACTGTCTCTATGTCGCTGTCCCGCCCACAGGCCCTCGATTACTTCAACTCCCCCGACCTCATCGGGCTGGGTTTCGAGGCCGACGCCGTCCGTCGCCGCCTCCATCCCGAGGGCGTCGTCACTTACATCATCGATCGCAACATCAACTACACCAACTTCTGCACCGAGTACTGCACCTTCTGCGCCTTCTATCGCCCCCTCCCCAAAGAGGGAAAAACGATCCCCCGCTCCGACGAGGGCTACATCCTCTCGCTCGAAAAAATCTACGAGAAGATTGCTGAAACCCAGGAGATGGGCGGCACCGGCGTCCTCATGCAGGGCGGCCTTCATCCCGACCTCAAAATCAACTGGTTCGAACGCCTCTTCACCGGCATCAAGCAGCGCTTCCCAAAAATCTGGCTCCACTGCCTGTCAGCGTCTGAAATTCTCGCCATCGCCGAGTACAGCGAACTCGACCTGCGAACCACTATCGCACGCCTTCGCGATGCCGGCCTCGACTCCATCCCCGGCGGCGGAGCCGAAATCCTCGACGATGACGTCCGCAAGCGCATCGCCCGCCTGAAGTGCCGCACTGAAGACTGGGTCGCCGTTCATCGCACCGCCCACCAGCTCGGCATGCGAACCACTGCCACCATGATGTTCGGCGTCGGCGAAACGTTCGATCAGCGCGTCAATCACTTCGAAGTCGTGCGCAATCTGCAGGAAGAAACGGGCGGATTCACCGCATTCATTCCCTGGAGCTTTCAACCGGGCAACACTGCTCTCGGCGGCCGCGGCTGGGAAGAGGCCACCTCAGTCGAATACCTCAAGGTACTCGCCATCGCCCGCCTCTACCTCGACAACATCGAAAACGTGCAAGCCTCCTGGGTCACACAGGGACTTAAGGTCCTCGAACTCGGCCTCCACTTCGGCGGAAACGACGTAGGTTCCGTCATGCTCGAAGAGAACGTCGTCAAGGCCGCCGGCACCAGCAACTGCACAACAGAAGAAGAACTCCGCCGCATCATCCGTGACGCCGGCTTCAGGCCCGTCCAGCGCGACACCCTCTACCGCACCATGTTTCTCAACTAGTCTGGCTGAACCGGAGGGTGCAGAATCCTTTGGGCTGAAGAACCATGTGGATACAGCCAGCTCTACAGAGGCGAAAACCCTAAACAGAAACGGCACGTTTGGCGGGGCCTCAGCCCATGTCATCGACGGCTATGATGCTTGAATCCTTTCCTCTGTAAGTCGCCTCCTGGCCGAAGTCGTCTCCTTTTTGTACGTCCTCGCCGACATCTACTGACAAATGCGCCAATGAGGCCGGAGCAGACCAGCAGTCGAATCTCGCACAGATAGACGGCGACGCGATACGGATGGTTCGTCAGGTCCACCTGGTAAACCTTCCGACTCGAGTCGGGCTCAGATACTTCAATGACACGTAGCGAGATCCCAGCGACAGCCTTTCCGGTTCGACCTCTGGCAATTTCGCAGGAATGGTTGCAAATGGTCTCGATTCATCAAGAAGTTGCAGATGCTGGGGTCGGCTGTTCGTAGCGAAACTTGCGGGGGTGCGGGAGCATCCTAAAGAGCGTTACACTGGAGCCGGGCGCGGACCGCGCTGGGGCTTCCCCAGGAGGAAAAATGCCACAGAATCTGCTCGAACAACTGCGTAATTACACCACCGTGGTGGCCGACACCGGCGACATCGACTCGATGGAGAAATTCCGTCCTACCGACGCTACGACCAATCCTTCTCTGATTACGACGGCGGCACAGATGCCGCAGTATCAGCCGATTGTGGACGGAGTGATCATGGAGGCGAAAAAGGAGCTGGGCGACAGCGCGAGCGACAAAGACGTTGCGAACCTCGCGTTCCAGAATCTTGCGGTCGCGTTCGGCAAGAAAATTCTTGCCATTGTGCCGGGCCGTGTTTCGACGGAAGTTGATGCGCGCCTGTCGTATGACACGGAAGGCACCATTGCGATGGCGCGGAGCATCATTGCGCAATACGATAAGGCGAGGGTTGGCCGCGATCATGTGCTGATCAAGATTGCCTCTACCTGGGAAGGCATCAAGGCGGCGGAGGTGCTGGAGAAGGAAGGTATCCACTGCAACCTTACCTTGCTGTTCGGGATTCACCAGGCAGTGGCCGCGGCGGAAGCGGGCGTGACGCTGGTGTCGCCCTTCGTGGGACGCATTCTGGACTGGTACAAGAAGGACACCGGCAAGGACTACCAGGGCGCCGATGATCCCGGCGTGCAGTCGGTGACAAACATCTATAACTACTACAAGAAGTTCGGCTACAAGACGCAGGTAATGGGAGCGAGTTTCAGGAACATCGGCGAGATCAAGGAATTGGCCGGATCCGATCTGCTGACGATATCGCCGCAGTTACTGGCGGAGCTGGAAAAAACCGAAGGCGATCTGCCGAGGAAACTGGATCCGGAAAAGGCGAAATCAATGGATATACAGCGGATCGTGGTGGACAAGGCTACCTTCAAGAAGATGCACACCGAAGACCGCATGGCCAACGACAAGCTGAAGGAAGGAATTGAAGGATTCTCAGGCGCGCTGGTGAATCTGGAGAAGTTACTGGCGAAAAGGCTGGCAGAATTGGAATCGCGCGCTCCCGCGGCGGTCTAAAGTTCCAAACCACATTCCCACAGGGCAGCCTCCGGGCTGCCCTTTCTGCTGCAGTTAAAGCCTTGGTTACCAATGATTGCGGCGCGGAGAGTCACGTGATTTCACTCACATCTCCGGTGCTACAATTCGTCTAAAGTTTCTTTCCAAGCAAGCAAATCCAGCGATAGCCGGGCACGGGTCCGGACTGCGCACGTTGCACTCCAGTGACCCGCTAACTCAAGCTTCGCTTTGCCGGGGATTTCTATGCAGGTGCAGCAAAGCCATCCACTTGAACCGTTCTTTCAGCAGGCAGTTCGGAACAGCTATGAAGGGCGGTTGGGACTGGGACCGGAGATCACCGGTTATGTATCGCGGATGCTGTGCGAGTTCTCAGAACCTGACAGCCTGTTCCGCCTGCGCGACGCGAAGAATCGCCTGATCAACCGACTGGATGAGATGGTGAAGGCTTCGGATCCGATTCACGGCACGGCGCGGTCGTTCATTGCGGAGAGAACGATTCGCAAGTACATCGGCGACTACACGCTGTTTCTCGCAGGGATGTGTCCTGAGGCAATTGAGCCGGATCCGAATGCGCATTCGGACCGACCGACGCTTTCGGAACTGATTCGAGTTGGCAAGGAAAGCTACTACATTGTCAGCCAGTTCAACGTATTCGAGTATGAGAAGGAAGCTTCGCTGTACGCGCAACTCTCGTCTGTATTTGAGCACTGCATTCTTGGTCTCGCCATCGCCCGCAGAGATTTGTGGCGAACGATAAATCCACCAGCACCGGTACATTAGGCATATTGATAAAGCACGAGCGGTTATAGGCAGTCGTACATAGCGGGTCTGGTGGTTCGGTACCCCAGGGGCAATGAAGTTGCCTCTGGGGTTAACGATTTACGGCCTATGGCTTTGCAATTGCCCTTCTACTCTGCCAACTAAGTTGGTTTGGCATCTTCCGAAAGAGCAACATTTTCGCTACATTCTGTGTCAACAACATGTAAATCGTGTGGTGGCTGGTCTTACCCGGCTGACCTAATGTCCGCGAACCCGCCACTGCAAACGCAGGAGTCGATTGCGCGCGAGTGCATTTTGGGAGGTCTATATGCAAGGCCAGAATCATACGAACCAGACTCATCCTCTTGAGCCGTTTTTCAACCAGGTGGTTCGCAACAGCTACGAAGGCAAGTTGGGATTGAATGATCCTGACGTGACGGGATATGTCGCTCACCTTCTCTGCGAGTTCTCTCAAACAGACAAGCTGTACCAGGTGCGCGATGCGCAGGGGCGCCCGATCGAGGAACTGGGGTCGATGATCCTCGCGGCAGATCCGGTGAACGGATTTGCAACGTCGTTTGATGCGGAGCGCGCGATGCGGAAGTACATCGGCGACTACGCGCTGTTTGTCGGTGGCATGTATCCCGAGGCCAACCTGCCGGGTGCACGGCGTAAAGGACTTCATCCCAGCTTGACGGAACTGATTCATGCAGGCAAAGAGAGCTACTTCATCGTGAGCCAGTTCAACATGTTCGAGTATGAGAAAGAGGCGCCGCTGTTCGCACGCCTTTCGGATGGATTTGAGCGATGCATGCTTGGGCTTTCGCTGGTACGCGAGGAGCTAAGAAGGCGGAAGGCACTGCCGGCGCCGGAATTGAATTAGGACAGGGACCAAGTGACCGAGAGAACAGGGGAACAGAGACTACATTTGCCCCGGGGCTTGATGGCCGCCGGGGCATTCTCTTTTGATGGAATCGTTAGTGTGGAGGCTCGCGCGAAACCTATTCAGACCAGACGGCGAGAACGTTGCCCTGCCCGTCGGAGAAGTGGAAGCGGCGGCCGCCGGGGAAGTCAAATGTGGGGACGACGATGGAGCCACCAGCTGCGATGATTGCGTCTTGCGTGGCCTTGAGATCCTGCGAGTAGAGAACGATCAATGGTGCGGTTTCGCTTTGAGTTTGAGTTGGCTCGCCTTTACGGAAGCCGCCGTCGATGCCGGCGTGATCGCGATCGAAAGCGACATAGTCGGGGCCGTAGTCCTGAAAATTCCAGCTGAAAGCGCGTTCGTAGAACGACTTGGTTTTGGCGATGTCGGTTGTAGTGAATTCGATGTAGTTGATCGCGTGATGCTGCGCGGGTTCGCTCATGCGTGTCTCTCCTGAAGTTGCCTAAGCGTTGGGATGCGTTTCGTAACGAGAACGGTGGCGTACAACTGAGGCGCAAACGCACCATTCCCAGATGCTCCGATACGCCTCCATCCACATTCCCTCAGAAGCAGGAGAGTGCAGGTAGAGCCCGCTGATTTACCAATGGTCGCGGGCTGCCGAGGTACGAAGGAAACCTATCACAGTTGGAAAGCGGTTGCAAAGCACTTCGAGGGCATGATGGCATGGACCTACGCCTGAGATGTAAATGATTGAACGATGCCCCGAGGAGTGGCGATTCGCATGAGATTGTTCCGGAAGAGCTGTTCCGCGCTGGCCATGGTTGCTCTCCTTTCATTCGCGATCCGGGTTGAGGGGGCGAATCCCCATGGTGCCAGAATCACAGCGCCGGTGATGACTCCGCTCACCGTTAAGCTGGACCAGGCGGTGAGCGCCAAGACAGCAGCCAATGGAACCGGCTTCACCGCTCTAGTCAAGGATCCGGTTCAAGTTGACGGAGTTGTGGTGATTCCGGCGAACTCCTCTGCGGGTGGGTTGGTGAACAAGGAACCGCGGGGCAGCAGCGAACTGCAACTGAACTCGGTCTTCGTGAACGGAAGACTGTACCGAATTACCACCGAGCCGATTCCATTCGGTCAGAAGGCGAACTTTCGCGCGGGATCAACGTTCACATTCCACCTGGTGCTCGCGCTGAGTATTTCCAGGTGACCCGGGTCAAGTTCCTCTCCGTTATTCGCGGCCGAGAAGAATCGCCATACCTCCCGTGATGCTGCGGCCCGGCATGGCGATGCCGCTGATCTCCTGATAGCCAGTGTTGCTCAGATTGTCAAAACGGAGATAGGGACGGAGATGTCCGGACTTGCGGGAGAACGCTGCGTTCCAGACGGGATAGGCGGTTTGCTGATATCGCTGCGCGATCTGAAGCGAATTGCGGATGAGCCAGTTGTCGTGAATCGAGGCGTCCCAGGTGGCGTGAATGTTATTCACGGGATAGTTGAAGACATATTCGGACTGGAGACCATCGAGAGCCCCCTGAGCGCCGTTGAGGCTGGTCCATGCGATCTGGATGCGCTGCGATTTCGCGGGGGTCCAGGTTGCCGAGGTTTCCAGGCCTGCAAAGCGGAGACCGCTGAGATTGGCTGCGTGCCACTGCTCGGCGGGAGATGGCCGGACATAGTCGATCGCGTTGTGTTGTCGCGTGTAGAAGCCAGTAGCGGAGATGAGGAATTTTGATGAGGGGCTCCAGTCGATACCGCTGTCGATAGACCAAGCCGATTCGGGCTTAAGGTTTGCATTACCGGTGGTGGACGGATCGGAGTAATAGAGGTCGGTGTAGGTAGGAATGCGGAAGCCGTAACCGGTGCTAGCGCGGAGTTTGAGCTGATGCGGCAGGCGCATGCTGCCGGCGAGTTGCGGAGCAAAAACGGGATCGATGTTGACGGAGAAAATTTCTTCCCGCGCGCCCAGTGAGATGTTCCAGTGGCACTTTGCAGGGCGAAGATCGAGATCGATATATCCAGCGCCGCGATTGCGTGCGTGTACGCCGAGATTGTTGCTCGAAATACTGTCACCATCGGCTTCGAGGCCTGCAAGGAGAAGTGAATTCGCTGCGAGGCTGAAGGTGTGGCGCAGGGAGCTTTGCCATGAGCTGTCGACATGGTTGTTCTCGTAGATGGAAGGATTGGCGCGAATGAGCACGAAGTCATCGCTGTGGCGGCGGTAGCCGAAAGCGGCTGAGGTGGAGGGGCCGAGTTCCTGGCGTGCGGAGGCGAACCAGCTTTTTGTCCGTTCCCATGAAGGGAAATTGCCATAAAACTGATCGGCTCCGAAGGAGCGATCGTTGGCGGCTACGACGAGGTCGGTGACGCCGAGTCGCGAGCCGATCCATGACTCGAGGGATGCATTTTCATTGCGGTAGTCGCGGTCAGGGATGAAGCCGGTGGAAAAATTGCGTGTGCCTGTCGCGCGAGCGCTCCAGCGTTTTCGGGCGGTGCCGGCTAAGAGGGATTCCTCGTTGGAGCCGAAGCTTCCCTCCCCTGCGCGCAGAAGGACAGAGGAGTGCGAGGGCGCGGCGGTGATGAAGTCGACGACTCCGCTGAGCGCGTCGGCACCGTGGAGGGTGGAACCGGCTCCTTCAAGGATCTGGATCGTGTCCATGGCCTCGAGGGGAATGGGCAGGTCGAGGTTGTGGTGTGCTGTCTGGGCGTCGTTGATGCGGAACCCGTTGAGCAGGACGAGTGTCTGAGCGAAGCTGCCGCCGCGGAGAACGATATCGGATTGGGCGCCGCCCGCTCCGCGTTGCTCAATGAACGCGGAGCTGTCATTGCGGAGGAGATCGAGGGACGTTTGAACTGAGAGCAGGTTCGGCTGCACAGGCAGGATATCGACCGAGCGGGATGACTCGGCGAGAGGGATGGGAGTGGCAGAGCCGAGGACTACGACGGTTTCGGATGGAGCTTTGGGATCTTTTGCCGGTTCTGAAGGACTCGGATTTTGCGCACTTGCGAGCGCCGCATACAGAAGAAGCAAAGCCATCGCCCATCGGGATGGAGATATCGCCATCACGCTCCTTGGTCTCAGCAGAGAATAGATTCAGGTGCTAAAGGATGTAACGGCTGAGGTCGTTGTCGCGGACGATGGAGGCGACCATCTGCTTCACGTACTCAGGCGTGATGGTGAAAACCTTCTCCGGACCTGACGCGGTCATTCTCTCTGCGTAGGGCAACGGGGCAATTGCCTCGTTTGCGCCGTCCTTCGTCAGCTCGGCGACCTTGTCAGCACCGCCAGTCTGGCGGGCGATGTCGGGCGCTAGGAAGCTGACGTCTTCGAGGACGCGCTCCATGATGGTGTGGAGGCGACGCGCACCAATGTTCTCTGTGGTCTCGTTGACGCGGAAGGCGAACTCGGCCATTTCGCGGAGAGCTTCGTTCTCAAACTCCAGGCGGACACCTTCAGTCTCGAGAAGGGCTGAGTACTGCTTGGTGAGCGATGACTTGGGCTCGGTGAGAATGCGCAGGAAGTCTTCGACGGTAAGCGACTTGAGCTCAACGCGGATCGGGAATCGGCCCTGAAGCTCGGGGATCAGGTCGCTGGGCTTGGAGACGTGAAATGCGCCCGCTGCGATGAAGAGGATGTGATCGGTGCGGACCATGCCGTAGCGCGTGTTGACCGTGGTGCCTTCGACGATGGGAAGGATGTCGCGCTGGACGCCTTCGCGGGAGACGTCGGGGCCGTGGCCGCCTTCGCGTCCTGCGATTTTGTCGATCTCGTCGAGGAAAACGATACCGCTGGATTCGACGCGCTCAACGGCGGCGCGGTTGACGGAATCCATGTCGATGAGGCGGCCTTCTTCTTCCTGTACCAGGTAGTCGAAAGCGTCGCCGACCTTCATCTTGCGTTTTTTGGAGCCTCCGCCAAAGATGTTGGGCAGCATGTCTTTGAGGTTCATCTCCATGTCTTCGAGGTTCTGATTGGAGATGATTCCGAACTGAGGCGTGCCGCGTTCGCGAACGTCGAGCTCGACGGTGCGGTCATCGAGTTTGCCTTCGCGGAACTGCTGGCGGAGTTTTTCGCGCGAGCGCTGGTAGCCGTCGGAACCCGGAAGGGCGAGTTGGCCTTCCTGTCCGCCGGGTGTCGGCGGAGGCGGTGGAAGCAGCAGATCGAGGAGGCGCTCTTCGGCGTTCATCTCGGCCTTGTCTTCTACTTCTTCGAGGCGCTCTTCGCGGACCATGTCGATGGAGATTTCGACGAGGTCGCGGATGATGGATTCGACGTCGCGGCCGACGTAGCCGACTTCAGTGAATTTGGATGCTTCGACTTTGAGGAACGGCGAGTTGGTGAGCTTGGCCAGCCTGCGCGCGATCTCGGTTTTGCCTACGCCCGTGGGGCCGATCATGATGATGTTCTTGGGCATGATGTCGTCGGCGATGTCGGGCGGAAGCTTCTGGCGGCGCTGGCGATTGCGAAGAGCGATGGCTACGGCGCGCTTGGCCGGGCGCTGGCCGACAACATGCTTGTCGAGCTCGGTGACGATCTCGCGCGGAGTCAACTCGTCGAGCGAGAGGTCCTGTTCTTCGGCGGATGCGGGAAGGTAGATGGCCATCGGTTAGTCCAAAACGATTTCGGCTACGATTTCAGTTCCTCATACGTGATTCTGTCGTTGGTATAGATGCAGATGTCGGCGGCGATCTTCATTGCTTTTTCGGCGATCTCCCGCGCGCTGAGCTCGGTATTTTCCATCAATGCACGTGCGGCGGCTGTGGCGTAGCTGCCGCCAGAGCCGATGGCGGCGATAGACTCGTCGGGATCGATGACATCGCCGGAGCCGGAGAGCAGGAACGTCTGGCCTTTGTCGGCGACGACGAGCAGTGCTTCGAGATTGCGCAGCATTTTGTCGGTGCGCCAGTCTTTGGCGAGCTCGACGGCCGCGCGATTGAGGTTGCCGGCATACTGCTCGAGCTTGGCTTCGAAGCGCGTGAACAGGTTGAAGGCGTCGGCGGTTGAACCTGCGAAGCCGGCGAGGATCTTTTCCTGATAGAGGCGGCGGATCTTCTTTGCGGAATGCTTGAGGACGTGATCCTGCAGCGTGACCTGTCCATCGGCGGCCATGACGACAACGCCGTTGCGGCGCACGCAGATTACGGTTGTGGAGCGGATGCGGCGGTGCTCGGCGGACCCAGACCTCTTGCTCGTACTCAAGACGGAACCCTCAGAAAACAAGACTTCCGGCGAGCCGGAAGCCTCGAAAAGCGTACCTGTCAAGTATAGGACATCGAGCCTGACTACCCAGGGTCCCACTCATCGCGATGAATGGTGCACAAACCAGTGATTGCTATCGCTGCCAGATAAGCTTGCCTGAACGAATGACGGCGTGGACACGCGAGAAGTTTGTCAGATCTGTGGCGGGATCGGCGTCGAGGATGGTGAGGTCCGCGAGTTTGCCTGGGCTCACAGTTCCTTTTGTGTCGGAGACGCTCATGCGGGATGCGGGGTTGGTGGTGACCATGGCGAGGACGGTCTTGAAATCGAGGCCGCTTTTGCCGAGTTCGACGAACTCTGTCTCGGTGGAGTAGTCGGCCATGTAGCCGACGTCGGTTCCAAAGATCAGCGTGCCTCCGAGCTGATGGAACTGCCCAACCTCGGCCCGCATGGGGTCCATGTAGTGCGGATCTTTGGTGACGGTGGTAGTGAACATCTTGAGCGTGGGGATCATCGCCATATTCTTGCGGATCGCGGACTGGAGGAGCTGAGCGTCAACTCCGCGGGTGTCGTCGGCCGCGTGGGCGAGAACGTCGACTCCGCTGTCGATTGCGACCTTTGTCCCAGCGAGGTTGGAGGGGTGCGCGAAGACGAGCTTGCCGTTCAGGTGCGACTCGGTGACGGCCGCACGAGCAATTTCGACCGGCATGGGCAGGACGTGTCCTCGCTCGACCCAGGAGCCGGTGAAGAGCTTGGTGACGTCAGCGCCAGAGGCGAGGTTGCGGCGGACGATGGTGGTGGCTTCGTCGGGCGTCTCAGGCTGAGGCATGAGCGCCTGGATCCAGCGGGGGAGTGTCTCCTTCAGATAGAAGGGAATGCCGTGCGGGGGATAGAGGCCAGTTCCCGCTGTGTAGATGTAGGGGCCGGTCAGCTCGCCTTTCTCGATGCGGCGGCGCGTGGAGAAGGTGTCGGCGGGGTTGGAGCCGAGGTCGATGACGGTAGTGAAGCCGCGACTGAGGAACATGTCGGCGAGCTGCGGGTTGAGGGTGGCGGCGGATTTCCAGTTGGCCATGGTCCACTTGGGCTCGGTGAAATGGACATGCGCGTTCCAGAAACCGGCAGTGATGACGCAGTGGTCGCACGGAATGAGGGTGGCGTCGGAGGGGACCTGAACCTGATTGCCAACGGCGGCGATGAGTCCATCGCGGACGAGCACTGTTCCATCGTCGATCGGGGGATCTGCGGGCGAGGTGTAGATGCGGGCGTGTTCGATTGCCAGAGTGCCCTTCGCGAGTTGTAAAGGAGGGTGGGACCCATGGCGGGGATAGATCTGGATGATCCAAATCCCCGCGAAGGCAATGGCAATCAGGATCACAAGAAGGGATAGAAGACGGAAGATCCATCGACGCATATCATTTCACCTGTTTAGAGTTCATACGTAATCATAGTTGTGTAGTTCCGTCACTGCGGGTTTGACGCACCCACGGCCAGCAACTAGCTTTGAGAACAGGGCGAGCAGGGTCTGCTCGTGCCCGGAGGAGCAATGATGCAGAGAAACTTGCCGGGGAGGCTGTCCGTTGGGGCGGCGATCTTTGCGGCCGTGTTTTTCTCCTGCGTGGGGTTGTCGCAGGACCTGAAGAGCTTTGAGCAACGCATCACGACGAAGGTTCTGCCCAATGGCCTGACGATTCTGATTTGCGAGCGGTCCGAGGCGCCGGTGTTCAGCTACACCACGTTTATCGACGCAGGGGATGTGAATGATCCTTCTGGCGAGAGCGGGCTGGCGCACATGTTCGAGCACCTGGCTTTCAAGGGGACGAGCGAGATCGGCACGAAGGACTACGCCGGCGAGAAGGTTGCCCTCGACAATGTGGAAGCGGCGAACAAAGCGCTGGAGGCAGAGCTGCGCAATCCTGCGGGAGCGAATCCGCAGAAGGTGGCCGAGTTGAGGAAGGCCTTCGATGATGCACAGAAGGCGGCTCAGAAGTTCGTAGTTCCGAACCAGTTCACCGAAGTGGCGCAGCGCAACGGAGCACACGACTACAACGCATCGACTGGTCTGGATGAGACGATGTACTTCTGGTCGATGCCGGAGAATCGTCTGGAGCTATGGGCATGGCTGGAAAGCAGCCGGCTGGTGGACACGGTACCGCGCGAGTTCTACAAAGAGCGCTCGGTGGTGGAAGAAGAGCGCCATATGCGGACGGACTCGAATCCGGAAGGACGGCTCTTTGAGCAGCTGATGGCGACGGCATACGTCGCACACAATTACGGTCGCAGCGGAGTAGGCTGGCCGAGCGAGCTCAGCCAGATCACAGCCACTGAGGCGATGGCATTTCACAAGAAGTACTATGTGGGATCGAACATCGTGGTGTCGGTGGTAGGGGATGTAAAGGCGTCGGAGGCGATGCCGATTCTGGAAAAATATTTCAGCAAGGTTCCGGGCGGCGCCAAGCCACTGGAGATGACGACAGTCGAGCCCAAGCAGTTTGCGGAGAAGACCGTGGTCATCAAGGATCCCAGCCAGCCCATTTACGTCGAGGCGTATCACCGGCCGGACTACAAGAGCCCGGATGATGTGGTCTATGACGCGATCAGCGATATCGTTTCGGATGGACGCGTTTCGCGCCTCTATCGCAGCCTGGTGCGTGATCAGCAGATCGCGGCGGTTGCAGCCGGACAGAGCTCCTATCCCGGCAACAAGTATCCAAGTCTGTTTCTTTTCTTCGCCGCGCCCTTGCCCGGGCACACCTCGGCGGAGATGGCGACGGCAATTCACAAGGAGATCGCCAAGCTGAAGACGACTGACGTAACCGATGGCGAACTTGCGATGTACAAAACGCGGACGCGAGCGGACCTGCTGCGCGGACTGGCAGACAACCAGGGGCTTTCGAACGCGCTGGCAGAGTACCAGGCACGCTTTGGCGACTGGCGCGAGCTGTTCCAGCAGCTTGATCGGGTAGACAAAGTGACGAAAGCGGATATACGGCGCGTAGCGAATGAGACGTTTGTGGAGTCGAATCGGACGGTTGGAGAGATCGATACAGCGGCTCCGACTGGACCGGCAGGACCGGCAAAGAACGAGGGAGGCGAAAAGTGAGGAACAGTGATCAGGGATCAGGGGTCAGGGGCCAGTTGACCTTGCGCTTCGCTCAAATTGCTCTTAGAGGCTTGTTACTGGTTCTGCTGGCACCTGCACTCTCAGCGCAACAGAGCAGGCCGTGGGAGAAAATCCCTATTCCTCCGCTGCACCAGTTCAAGCCGCAGCAGCCGAAGCGAATTGCGCTGAAGAATGGCATCGTCATTTTTCTGCAGGAGGATCATGAACTGCCGTTTGTCTCCGGATCTGTGTTGATTCCGGGAGGTTCTCGCGATGAGGATCCAGCGAAGTGCGGTTTGATCGACATCTACGGGCAGGCATGGCGGACGAGCGGCACGGAGAAGATGAACGGCGACGCCATGGACGACCTGCTCGAGGCGAAGGCAGCGCATATCGAGACCGGCGGTGACCTGGATTCTACCGCGGTTTCGTGGGAGTCGCTGAAGGCAGACACGGACCAGGTTTACGACCTGGCTATGGATCTCTTGTTCCATCCGAAGTTCGATCAGCAGAAACTGCGGTTGGCGCAACAGCAGGAAGCAACGGGCATCGTCCGACGCAACGACGATGAGAACCAGATCGCCGGGCGCGAGGCGGTAAAGCTGGTTTATGGACCGACCAGTCCCTATGCAAGGCAGCCGGAGATATCGACGATTTCCAAAGTGACGCTTGGGGACCTTCAGGCGTGGCACGATCGCTCGATTGTCGGAAAGCTGATCATTGCCATCAGCGGCGATTTCGAACCTGCGGTGATGGAAGCAAAACTGCGTGCAACATTCGACAAGCTTCCAGTTGCAAAGCCGAATACGGTGCGCCACGACGACATCGCGGGACCGAAGCCGGAAGTCTATTTCATCAATAAAGAAGATGTGAACCAGTCGAGTGTGCAGATCGTTGGCGTCGGTCTCGATCGGCACAATCCCGACATCCCGAGCGTGGCGATGATGAACGATGTGTTCGGCGGCGGGTTTGCGAGCCGCCTGTTCCAGGTCGTTCGTACGCAGCACGGACTTGCGTACGCCGTAGGCGGCGGGCTCTCGTTTGCGTGGGACCATCCGGGAACGTTTGCCGCGGTGGTGATGCCGCGCAGTGAGAAGACCGTTGAGGCGATTCAGCGGACATACGAAGTGCTTAACAGTCTCGTAAATGAACCATTCACCGAGGAAGAACTGAAGCGCGCCAAGGACAACATCCTCAACTCGTTCCTCTTCCGGTATGACACGAAAGGAAAGGTGCTGGCGGAGCGAGTACGGCTTGAGTTCTATGGTTATCCACCGGATTATCTCGAAACATACAAGACCGCGCTTGAGAAGGTGACGATTACCGATCTGAATGCCGCGGCGAAGAAGTACATTCATCCGGACAAGTATGCTGTGCTCGTTGTCGGGAACAAATCCGAGATCAACCCGGGGCTCGATGCACTGAAGATGGGTCCGGTGCACAGCATCGACATCACGATTCCGCAGCCGGGCGCACCGGCAGCGGGCGGCGGAGAGGCGGAGAAGCAGGAGTGAGCAAGAAAATTGAGAATCAGCCCGATACAAAGCTGGGTGTAGTTATCATGGCTGCGGGCAAGGGGACGCGTTTGAGAACACGCCGGCCCAAGGTGCTGCATGAGGTCGGCGGCAAGGCGTTGTTAAACCACGTCATCGCGACCGCATCTGAATTGGCGGATAGCGAAGATATCTTCGTTGTCATCGGGCATGAGGCGCAACGAGTTCGCCAGGCAGTGGGCGGAACAGGCGTGCAGTTTGTCGAGCAGAAGGAGCAGCGCGGAACCGGACATGCGATTCAATGCGCGCGCGATGCGGTGGCAAAGTATGAGCACATCCTGGTGCTTTCAGGCGATGTGCCTTCGATCAGCGCAATAACACTTCAACACCTGATGACGATGCATCTCGCGCAGGGCGCCGCGATGAGCATCCTGACTGCTGTGCCCGAGAATCCCACGGGGTACGGACGCGTGATTCGCCGGTCGTCCGAACTGCCCGATGTCGACGCGATCGTTGAGCAGAAGGCGCTAAGGAAGGACCAGCACGGAGTCAGGGAGATCAACTCCGGCATTTACGCGTTCAAAACGCGGCCCCTGCTGGCGCATATCGACCGGCTCTCAAGTGACAATCCACATCGCGAGTTTTATTTGACGGATATGGCGGCGCACCTGAAGGCGGCCGGTGAGAAAGTTGCCGCGTTGCAGGCGGAAAACGCTGAGGAAGTACGAGGCGGAAACACGATCGCCGAACTAATGGCGATGGACGCGAGGATGCGTCTGGCCACCGCTAACAGGCTGATGGCTGCGGGGGTGACAATCTTCAGGCCCGAGACGTGCGTAATCGATGCGGATGTAGAAGTTGAAGCTGACACGACGATCGAGCCCTTTGTCCAACTGCTGGGGAAGACCAGGATTGGGACAGACTGCCAGATCCGGTCTTACAGCGTGATTGAGAATTGCACGTTGGGCAATGACGTGCTGATCCGGCAGGCATGTGTATTGGCAGAGAGTACGGTTGCGGATGGCGCGAGAATCGGCCCCTTTGCTCATTTGCGCCCGGGAAGCGAGATTGGGCAGGACGCGCATGTCGGGAATTTTGTCGAGACGAAGAAGGCGAAACTGGGCAAGGGGGCAAAGGCGAACCACCTTACTTATCTCGGAGACGCGGAGATAGGAGGCGGATCCAACATCGGCGCCGGCGTGATTACCTGCAATTACGACGGGGTAAACAAGCACCAGACGCGGATCGGACAAGGAGCGTTCGTAGGGAGCGATTCGACGCTGGTTGCCCCGATCGTGATTGGTGACGGAGCTTACATTGCCGCAGGGTCGTGCATCACCCAGGATGTGCCTTCGGGGGCGCTGGCGGTGGGCCGGTCGCGGCAGGTCACGAAAGAGGGTTGGGCGGCGGCTCGGCGCAGTCGAAGAGAAGCTAAGAAGGATTGAAGATCACAGACGGAGTGTCCTGAACCAATACAGAATCAGTTTGAAAAGATATACCACTTTAGTACTTTGGTACTTTACCAAGAAGGGCTTGCGCCACCGCCGGGGTGGGCGTAACTTCTTGATACGTTCTACGGTTCTGTCACGAAGCTGTTCCGATGTGGGACAGTGAGGTTCCGCTATGTTGCTCAGTTTAAGGCAGGCGGGTTGAAGAACCAGAGTTTCTCACGCGGAAACGTCCCGATGACGATGAAATTCTTTGGAGCCTGAGAGAGTCGGTTTCACTAATTTGAGAGATTACTCGTGCCTATAATGAGATTGCCCCGCCGACGTTGGACTGAGCACTGGCGGGAAGCCGGGAAGGATACAGGGTTGACGTCAAAGGCGCAACAAGACGCCTTCCAGCCAGCGATCGTTTCAGGCATGGAGTCGCGGACGAAGAGGAAGGCACGCACGGCATCTCGCATCCTTGTGGTGGATGACGAGGCACATGTTCGCTCGATGATCGCGGCGACGCTGGAGCGGCAGGGCTATGAGGTCATGCTGGCCTCGGGCGGCCGCGAGGCGATGGACGCCATGGGGCAGGAGTCCTTCGAACTCATATTGACCGACATCGTGATGCAGGACGGGAATGGGCTCGCCCTTCTGGAGCACATTCACGCAGAAAGCCCGAATCTGCCGGTAATCATGGTGACGGCGATTCACGATATCAGCGTGGCAATCGACTCAATGCGACGCGGCGCGTACGACTATGTTCTGAAGCCGTTTGAACGCGAGCATCTGATGGCTACCGTTCAAAGGGCACTGGAGCACCGGCAGGCACTGCAGGAGAGCCGGACATATCAGCAGAACCTGGAGCAGGTGGTCCGGGCGCGTACCGAAATGCTGCGCCAGGCCATGGAAGATCTGGAGCACTCGTACGACGTGACGCTGGAAGCGCTGGGTGATGCGCTCGATCTCAAGGATTCTGAGACAGAAGGCCACTCGAAACGTGTGACCGCTTATACCATCGCGCTGGCGCGGGCGATGGGCATCTCGCCGGCGGAGATCAAGGTGATTGCGCGTGGTGCATTTTTGCACGACATCGGCAAGATGGCGATTCCCGATTACATCCTGCGAAAGCCGGGCAAACTGACGCCCGAAGAGCAGGAGATCATGCGCGAACACTGCGCCCGTGGATACCAGATGCTGCGGAAGATTCCGTTCCTCGCCGAGGCAGCGGAGATCGTTTTCACGCACCAGGAACACTACGATGGGAGCGGTTATCCGAGTGCGCTAAAGAACTCTGCCATTCCTATCGGGGCGCGAATCTTCGCTGTCGCGGACACTCTGGACGCGATTACAAGCGACAGGCCCTATCGGGTGGCGCGTACGTTCGATGCGGCACGCGAGGAGATTATCCGCTGTTCGGGTACGCAGTTCGACCCGGCGGTCGTTGAAGTCTATCTAAAGATTCCGAATGAGCTTTGGCTTGAGTTGCGATCAGAGATTACCGGACAGAATCACCGTTTCTCGACATTCGACATCCAGCATCCGCTCAATCCACCAACGAAAGAGCCGGATCAGCCTGGCTCAAACCCTCAATAGGCAACGAAATTCAGGAAGCGCGCTGAAGGGGCTCGCCATCCGATTGTGCGCGGAATGAACGCGGTAGGTCTTCTTGGTTGAATTCAACGCCCGAAGCGGAGAGTTCGCGCGCGGTGCGTTCGAGCGACGCCCTCTTTGTGAGCATTTTGCTTTCCGCCTCCTGCCGATCCGCTTCTGTAGCGAACACACCGAAGTTCTTCAAATCAGCGAGCTTGCGGTCGTAAAGGTCAATCTCTTGATGGAGAGATTTCAGGAAGTATTTATCACGCGGAGCGGCGGCTTTCTTCACGCGCGAATCAACGGCTTTCTTCATAAAGGCTCCTTCGTATGACGATGAAAAGGGCGGTCGCGATTGACCGCCCACTCCAATGACTTTGATGCAACTTATGCAGGCCGAACGTTTTCTGCCTGGAAGCCCTTGGGGCCTTTCACGACATCGAAGGTGACCGGCTGGCCTTCCTGGAGGCTGCGGAAGCCATTCGACTGAATTGCGGAGAAGTGCACGAAGACATCATCACCGTTGGGGCGGCTGAGGAAGCCGAAACCCTTGGCGTCATTAAACCACTTAACTGTTCCCTGTTCCATTTTGAACTTGTTCCTTGAGATTGGTGTACCGCCGAACACAATATGGAATTTATTGCGTGTAGCGGGGTAGCGGAACAAGCAAGAAGACCAGATCGGATTCTTCGATCTCTTTTAGTGTAACACGATGTGAGACGGCGATTGCTGCTCTGGCCCAGCTTGCACACTCTTAAGGAGATGCAACGAGTTGGTGGCTTGATCAGGGAACCATCAACAGGGCGTCGATCGGGGGCGGTGGTGTGATTTCCGGCAGCTTTTCGATGAGTTGAGGGCTCTTCGCCATCTCAGTGAACACCTTGTTGATGGTGTCTTCTGTCCGAGTTGAATCAATATGGAGCTTACGGACGGCCCGCATAACGGCCGAAGCCAGAAGAAAGCGGTTATGTACCTGCAATCCGGCAGAGTAGACCAGATCAGAACGCATGATTCCCTCGTTTCCCAGTTATAGAGCGTTTGCAACCGAAGCCGGAGAGTCAGCGAAGGACGGAATCATTCGATGCTGACTGGCGCTGAGAAAACCGAGGAGGGACGAACGAATTTCTTGGAGCTATCGAATCCCTCTACAAACAGCATACGCTGTTCGGGGCTTTTGGAGTAATTGCAGAACGACAGATACGATATGCGGCTTACAGCGCGCCTTCAGGCAGCCTCCGACCGGCTTGAATCATCGACATTGCCGGAGAGGTTTCGCGATCTTGAGCACGGAGACTGATCAGTTTTCGCAGGAGAAACCCGCCTGCTCTAGCCGACTCTTCAGTTTGTGGAGCTTTTCTTCCAATTCTGTCCGTTGGCTCGGCGAAAGCATGACCCGCGACATGAAGTGTGACACGGCGTGATAGCCCTTAAGCGCTTTGCCGAAGCTGCGGTCGCGAGATTCCCTTGAAGTGCTCGTCTCTCCAACACGGATGAAAGTAAATGCCATCTCAATGTCGGTAAACAAGAAGTCCACGCCTGCCCGATTTGCGCGTTCAATCAGTTCACGATGGTCAGGATGCAGCATGAGAACAGGTGCGAACCTCCGAATTTCCCCTTGGATGCGCATCAACGGTGCAGGGCTGGTCTAAAGCGCTGCGCCGTTACGGAAAGTATTATGCTTAAACACTGATCGGAAAACATCATGATTGAGGAGACATTTCTCCCGGGCGATTTCGAGCAAGAGGTGGACGGCTCAGGTGAGCGCGGCACGCAGGAAACGTCATCAGAGATCGAAGGGATTGATGGCAATGGGAGGGCAACCCTCCCGGAATCAGCCGAACCAGAGTTGTCGATCACTCCTGAAATGACGATCGAGGCTGCTGCCGAAGAGAGTCAGTCCCCCTCGCTGCCCTACCCGGTGGTTGCGTTCGGGGCTTCAGCCGGAGGTCTGCCTGCGTTCAAGGAGGTTCTGGCGAACCTCGATCCGAACACAGGAATGTCATTCGTTCTGGTGACGCACCTGGCGCCGAATCAGAAGAGCTTCCTATCGGAAATCGTCGAGCGCTATACAGAAATGCCGGTTTCAGCGGTAGAAAAAGGCCTCCGTCCCGAGCCGAATCACCTTTATGTAGTTCTTCCGAATCAATCAGTAACGCTGCGCGACGGTGTTTTCAGCTTGGAGCCGCCCGCGGAGCGGGAGCGTTTCCCGAAGATCATCGATCGATTTTTCCATTCGCTGGCCACTGACCAGAAGAACCACGCGATCGGAGTCGTGCTTTCGGGAGCGGATGGGGATGGTGCGCTCGGCCTGAAGACGATCAAGGGAGAAGGCGGCATTGCAGTTGTGCAGAGTCCGGACACGGCAATGCACACCGAGATGCCCCTGAGTTCGATCGCTTCAGATCACGTTGACCTTGTTGTTCCTCCCGCAGAGATCGGCACCGAACTGGGGCGCCTGGCCCATCAGTTTGGCAGGCCGGAGGTGCGAACACTCCGAGAAGGTGCGGTCCGGCCCGACGACGAGCAGGCCTACCACAAGATCCTGCTGCTCCTGCGGAGTCTCTCTGGTCTTGATCTCCGGCAGTACAAGCCGGAAACGATCCGACGCCGCATCGCGCGGCGCATGCTGTTGCTGCGGATAGACCATCTTCCGGAGTACGTGCGTTTCCTGCAGCTAAGGGCAGACGAGTTGCGGACATTGCAGGAAGACGTTCTGATCAATGTGACGCGCTTCTTTCGCGATCCGGGTCTGTGGGATTCGTTGCGGTCGATTGTGCTTCCTGTTTTAGTTCAGGATCGCTCGCAGGGTCGTCCCATTCGCGTCTGGTGCGCGGGATGCTCGACGGGTGAAGAGGCTTACTCGCTGGCGATTGCAGTTCTTGAGTTCCTGTCGCAGAACGGCTTGGATACGCCGGTGCAGATCTTCGGTACGGATGCGAGTGAACGATCGATTGATACTGCACGGGCTGCTGTTTACCCGGATACGATTGCGGGTGAAATATCAGCGGACCGGCTGCGCCGGTATTTCGTGAAGATGGATCGGGGCTACCAGGTCTCGAAACGCGTGCGGGATGCCTGCATCTTCGCCCGGCAGAATCTTGCTAACGATCCGCCGTTTTCTCATATCGACATTCTGATTTGCCGGAATGTCATGATCTATTTCACCCAGACACTGCAGCGGCAGGCGATGCTCACGTTCCACTACGCGCTGGAGCCGGGCGGATACATGGTGCTTGGCATGTCGGAAGGCTTGCGTGGTTATGGAGAGGCCTTCAGCACTGTTGATCGCAAACACAAGATATACATGAAGACGGGGAGCAGTCTCCCGCATGACTTCAACCCGCCGCGCAACTATACGATGAGCCAGCCCTTCGGCATGGCAAGGGCCGCTTCGCCGGAAATGGAACGCCATATATGGCCGGAGCTCGAATTGCAGCGGGCCGCCGATCGTATTGTGCTGGCGCGGTGCGGCCCGCCGGGGCTGATTATCGACGATCACATGAATGTGATCCAGTCACGGGGCCAGACGGCGCCTTTCATTGAGATTACGTCCGGAGCGGTGACGTGGAACCTGATGCGTGTCCTCAAGGAGAATCTCGCAAGCGAGGTGCGCGACACAGTACAGCGGTCGATTCGCGAGAGTGTGCCCACCTCCGCATTGGTACAAGTAGTGGACGAAGAATCAGGTGAGCAGCAGATACAGATCGACGTGTTGCCCATTACCAGTGCTTCGTCGCGGCCGCAATGCTTTTTGGTCCTCTTTCAGACTCTCAGCCAAGGCGAAGCCTCAAAGAACGCGGAACAGCCTCCGCAATGGCATCTTACGGCGGATGAAAAGGACCGTATGATCGCGCAGCTGCGGCAGGATTTGACCTCAACCCGATTTCATCTGCAGTCGCTTGTGGAAGAACGCGATGCTCGCAACCAGGAGCTTGTTTCGGCAAACGAAGAAATTCAGTCAGCCAACGAAGAACTGCAAAGCACGAACGAAGAACTGGAGACGACCAAGGAAGAACTGCAAAGCGCCAATGAAGAGCTGCAGACCGTCAACGACGAATTGCAACAGCGAAATAACGTTCTTACGCAGACAGGAAATGACTTAACGAATCTTCTGAATAGCGTCAATATTCCGTTGCTGATGCTGACCAGCGATCTGCATATCCGCCAGTTCACGCCGCCGATGCAGAAGCTATTGAATGTGCGCTCGTCGGATGTGGGACGCGCTATTAGCGAGATTCGCCTCCAGCTTAGCCTCGAGAATATCGAGCCGATTTTGACCGAGGTTCTCGAAACGCTGGGAACCCGGGAACTGGAAGTGCAGGATCGCGATGGACGCTGGCACCTGTTGCGCGTACGGCCTTATCGCACCTCGGAGAACAAGATTGAGGGCCTTGTCGTTTTGCTGCTCGATATCGATCAGTTGCGGCGAAGCCAGCAGCACCTGGTGGACGCGAGAGATTTCGCTAGCTCGGTGGTAGAGAGCGTCCCGGTGCCGATTGTAGTTTTAAACGGGGATTGCAGCATTCGTACGCACAACAAGGCGTTTAGGCAGCTCACTCATCTGCAACCCAAGGAACTTGAAGCGAGGTCTCTTCCGGATCTGGCCAGTCTGCTCTGGAATCTAGATGGCCTGGGGGCGAAGCTGGATGAGCTGCTGCAATCGCCGATGGGGTCGACGATCGAGTTTGAACACTCATCTCACAGTGGTGAGGCCCGAAACCTGGTGATCACAGGGCGAACGCTTGCCACAGACGGGAGCCGAGTGCTGCTGCTGATGATTGAAGACGTTACGCTGCGGCGCGAAGGGGAACAGCTGGTTTCGAAGCAGAAACGGGCACTTGAGAGCGAAATCGCCATTACGGCGCGCAACCTGACGCGCACGCAGGATGAACTGCGAGGCCTGAATGCGCACCTGTTCAATGTGCAGGAGGACGAGAGACAACACGTGGCGCGGGAGTTGCATGACGACATCAGCCAGCGCCTCAGTCTGCTGGAGATGCTGTTGCATGACGTGCGGCTTGAAGACGCAAGTCTGGACAATCGCACCAAGATCGAGAATGCGCAGAGACAGATTCAGCTGATCAATACCGATGTGCGGCAGATTTCGCATCGACTGCACCCGGCAATTCTGAACGACCTTGGCCTCTCGGCTGCATTGAAGGCATTGGTCACAGAATTCGGAGAGCGCGAAAATATGCCGGTGAGCTACGTGACGCAAAACCTGCCGGAAGAATGGTCACCGGACGTCGCGACTGAGCTTTACCGGATCACGCAAGAAGCGCTGCGCAATGTTGCCAAGCATGCCGGTAAAACTCACGTGAAGGTCGTTCTCTCGGGGACAGACGATCGGCTTTGTTTGAAGGTGATGGACTTCGGTATCGGCTTCGACCAGGAACAGGAAGCGGAGTCGCCCGGACTCGGAATGATTTCAATGAAGGAACGGGCGCGGATCGCCGGCGGCAGCATGACAGTTATTTCGAAACTGGGAGAGGGCACGACTGTTACAGTTGACGTGCCCGCGAACGGGGCATGAAAAAAACTATTCTGATTGCGGACGACCACACCCTGATGCTTGAAGGCCTGACGCGCTTGCTCGCCACGGATTTCGAGGTTGTCGGTACGGCACCGAACGGGCGCGTGCTTCTGGAAGAGGCGCAGCGTCTCAAGCCTGATGTAGTTGTTCTCGACGTGGGCATGCCGGAGTTGAACGGAATCGAAACGGCAAATCGGCTGGCAAAGACCCTTCCATCAGCAAAGATCGTGTTTGTGACCCAGCAGCTTGCGCCGGCGTACCTGCATGCGGCGTTTGCAGCGGGCGCGAAGGCTTATGTTTCCAAGCAGTCAGCCAGTTACGAACTGGTCGCCGCAATCCGGCTGGCGCTGGAAGACCGTTACTATGTCTCACCGCACGCGGGTGCCGAGGCGGCACAACTGGCCAACCTCAATCCGAAGCAGAACCCTGCAGAGATGTTCGGGACGAAGCTGACGCCTCGTCAGCGTGAAGTGCTTCAGCTTGTAGCAGAGGGCAAATCAACGAAGCAGATTTCGGCCTCGCTGGGCATTTCTCCCAAAACGGTTGAGTTCCACCGTAACAGCCTCATGGATGAACTGGGCCTGCGCAGCATCGCGGAATTAACGCGTTTCGCTGTGTCGCAAGGGATCGTGAATAGCTGAGCCGAGCTGTCCATGAAAGATGCGGCTACTCGAAAATCGAGAGCTCGACCGAATTGATCGCAAGGCGCGGGACGTCGAGCCGTTGCACTCTCAAAGAGTGGCGAAGGTTGGTGGAGGCGGCGGGAGTCGAACCCGCGTCCGAAATCGCTGTCAGCCGGGAGAATCCATGCTCAGTCCGGTTCCGCATGTTTTCGCCTCAAACGCTCAGAACGGACAAGATGCGCCTGAAGCTAGTCCGATGATCTTGTGGCTGCAACACGGACCGAGCCGCAACCACCAGCCTACTGAATGACGTCTGGTTCGCAGCCCATAGGCGAAGCCGCGAGAGACGGCTGCTTATTTAATTAAGCAGCAAGTGCCAGATTATCGTTGGCAACTTTGTTTTTGCAGGCGATTACGGGTGCCCACACCCCGACATGCCTCCCATGCCGCAATCGATCCCGTCGAAACCGTGACGCCCCCAAATCCACCCCAACGACGAAGACTTGTCGTTGGAGACCTCGGGGTATTGCCCAAGGTCGTAATTGGCTCCTTTTTGGATGAGCCAATACCTGCTTTCGGTGCGAGCCGGAATGGCTGGCTCGTGCTGCAGGTTCTATTCTACGGCATTTCAACTTGGGCGAGTCTGCGCAGGTTCTGAACTTTGGAGCTAAGTGTCTTCACCTCTGCGGCTTACATGAGCAGTCGACACAATGGTGGGTAGCGCAGCTGCCGCAAATCTCCGTGAGCCTCCTCGCTACAGCCTTACGGGCGCGATGCAGACGAACGTAGGCGTTGTTCGCTGAAGTCTTCTGCGAGGCAGCGAAGTCATCGACGGATTCTCCAGCGAGATCGACGCGCTCGATCGCTGACCGGTAGCCGGGCTTCAGATCGGAAAGAATCTCGCGAATGCAAGTGCAGGCCTGGTTTTCGAGTTCCAGCTCATAGCCTTCATTCCAGCCAGCGGTGAACTGGTCGATGGCGCGTGAGCGCGTTGCGCTCTGCCGGTAGTGGTCAGTGACGACGTTCCTCAGTATCCGATAGAACCACGCGATCGAACTCTCTTGCTGGCGCAGTTCCGACTCGTGCTGGATGGCTTTGAGATAGGCAGCCTGCAGAATGTCCTCCGCGCTGGCCGGATCGCCGATCCTGGGACGCAGGAATTGGAGGAATTTGCTGTGCATCTCGGCGAGATGGGCTGTTTTCGAGTTGTTTGTTATCAGAGTGCCGGGCATAATTGCGAACACGCTTTGGATGTCGGCCGGCAGCGTTGGGGTTCAACCCACGCGCTGCCAGCGGGGATTTACGCATTCGAGCTCTTCTCGAGTGCAGGGCAGGTGCATGGCGCGCAGGTGCATGGATTGCAGGCACAAATGCCATTTCCGCAACGGCAAGATCCTGGAATGCAGCTGCATCCGTTTTGTTTCTTCGACGTATCCATTGACTCATTTCTCCTTTCAATAGTGCTGACGCACCTCGACGGAGAATCTTACAGTTCTAACTTTGCCACGCCCGAAATCTTCGCCGAGAATGGAAATGCCGACAGATTAGAGCGCGCCCAATAGATGGCTGGATACCGCATGCGCTGGCTGCAGACACTTCTTTCCCCGAGTGCCGTATAACCTATTTCCGGCAACAGAGCAGTCGCAGATCCTCGTCTCTGCGCATGATCGACAAGAGGCTCGGATCGTGAGTTGGGCAGCAAACCGTCACCCCGCCCTTCGGGCACAGATCCATACACGGAACGTTGATGACATGCAGCTGTCGGGCAGGATGCTCTTTGTTGTAGCGCTTGACGGTCTTCTTCAGCCTTGCGAGCGAGCGCTGGTCTGGATCGCGCTTCAGCTTCTTCTGGCACTTCCGGCAGGCGAGAATGAGCCGGCCTTCCCAGGACGCTGGATATGTTTTCAAATCGGTTACCATTGTCGATCGTTAGATGCGGGATTCGGCCGCCCACGCGATTGGCGGCCATCCACACGTGATCGGATTGGCGATCCTGGGTTGTCTATCCTGGTTTGTCTATCCTGGGCTGTCTATTGCTGCTCGAGATTAATCTGCTCGTAGGCGTGCCGCGCAATGCCGGCTCGGATCTCCGCAGGAGTCTTGCCGGCCTTGGTCATGGCGTAGGCATAGAAGGCTTCCTGCGCGCATGTGGAGCACTCAGTGCCGTGATAGCCCTCGTAGCAGCTTCGCAGGCTGGTATGGCCGAGCGCCCGATCGCAGTGGCAATTGCAGGGAAGCTGGTAGAGCACATTGCCAACCTTGGCCGCCTGTTCATAGACGTGCACCTGCCAGGGGTATTGGAAGTGCTCGCCACTGAGCTTCGCGCCTGACAGCATGGGTGGGAGAGCCGATACCTTCAGCGGAGCGGCAGAGTGATAGGCCGGAACATCATCGGCGGGGTTGGACCACTGCGCATAGCTGGCAGCAGTGAAGACTGAGACGGCGATACCAAGGATCAATTTGCTTTTGAAGATCATTTTGCGCGCTGTGCTCTCTTGCTCATTTTAGACTGCAGCGAAATGCAAATGAAATCGCGAATGCAACACAGCCATTTTGCGGAAAAGCGAAAACGATTGCGCAGATCGTGGAGTTCAGCCTCGGAACAGTTTCGAAGAACAAAAAAAGACGGCACGAACGTTTTGCTGTTCGTGCCGGGAGGCCAGTGACGCAAACTACTTCCGACTTTGGCGTGATCAGGAAGATCACTCTCCATCACCGGAATATCTACACGATACTATAGATTCCGTTTTGAGCAAATACAAAAATCGAAATTTTCTCGCCATGCGGGAAAGACGATCTTTTGCCCGGTTGGAGGCTGCAGGGTGCCCTTTGGTTGCCTCGGATTGCGGTTAGAATCTAAATTGCTGGGCAGAGCCGCGCGTGACAAATACCCTGAAATCATCCAGTTCGGAGCCGGAAGCGCCCATTCGAGGCGCCCAACCACCGCATGTCGGCACGAGCGGAGTTCCCGGTAGCTGGATCAAGGTAGGAGCAATTGCTGCTGCCTCGGCGGTTCTGGGTGGGCTGGCGGCGGCATGGTTCTACCGGAAAACCCTCTCCCAACTTCGGGAAGCGGGTGATGAGAATCCGGATTCGCTTCAGAGCTTTACAGAGAACGAGACGGAAGAGGACTTCTGAGCCCTGTCCCGTTCGGGCCGGCAGCGGCCGAATTCTGCATCAATTCCAACTCCAGAACCTCGCAGAGAATGTGTCCTGCGAGAATGTGTGCCTCCTGGATCCGAGGCAGGTCACTTGAAGGGACTTCGAAGAGGAAATCTGCCGCCTTGGCGATCTGGCCTCCGCCCTTCCCGGTGAACGCAACGGTGACAGCTCCGATTTTGCGCGCGGCCTCGAGAGCGAGGAAGACGTTGCGACTATTTCCGGATGTGGATACGGCGACCACTACGTCGCCTTTGTGGGCCAGGGTCTCGACCTGACGCTGAAAAATGTGTTCGTAGCCATAGTTGTTGCTGGCGGCGGTCAGGATCGAAGTGTCAGTGGACAGGGCGATGGAAGGGATGCCGGCACGGTCGTGACGAAAGCGCACAACGAGCTGGCCGTTTAGATGCTGGGCGTCGGCCGCGCTTCCGCCGTTGCCGCACCACAGAATCTTTCCTCCCATGCGGACAGCCAGGACCATTTCCGAGGCGATCCGGTCGAGAACGCGTTGCTGGTCATTGAGGGCCTGGACGATCTGGAGGTGGTCGGCCAGTGCAGCCTGGAAGATTCTGGCCCGGTCGGAGTTGGTTTCTGCCATCTGTTCAGTCCTAACGCGATGAGGGTTGAAGATTCTGTGCCCCGCGGAGGGCGTTCCAGCATATTAGAGCGGTTCTCCAATGGCTGTCGAGTCACACGGCTGTGTGTCGGTCAAGATGCGAACTGGCGGCTCCGGAGTTGCCGAGGCCGCCGATCGTTCGTGGAGCTAGCGGATCGTCAGTGGCTGATCATGAACTGAAGCTGACCGATGTAAACGCCGAACGGCCCCAGGTTGATGTGCTTCAGCGAGGACGGATCGGAAGCGCCCGGGGTCTTCAGCAATGTGGTGACTGCACCCTCGGGGAAACCCTGGCTGACGAGGTCCACCGATTGGGGTTCGGCGCTGAAATTTACGCAGACCACAACCGGCGGTGCACCGGCTGCCACTCGCTTCCAGCTCAGGACCTTGGGGTTGTTTCGGTCGAGCATCGTGTCCCCGCCCTCAGCAAACGCTGCGTTCGTCTTCTTGAGTTGAATGAGCGAGTGATACCAGGAGTAGAGCGACCTGGGATCGGACTTCTCCGCCAGAACGTTAATGGTGGAGTTGTTCGGTGGGACCGGCAGCCACGGTTTCGCGCTGGGGCTGTCGAATCCGGCGTTGGTAGCCGAAGTCCACTGCATCGGCGTGCGCTCGCCATCGCGGCCCTTGTATGCCGGCCAGAAGCGCTGTCCCACGGGATCTTTTACATCTTCTTTGCGTGTGGGCTCAGTGGTCTTCATGCCAATTTCGTCACCCTGGTAGAAGAGCGCGGCGCCTTTGCTGGCGAAGAGGACCGTGGAGATGACGCGCTGGATGTCGGTGTCGTACGTTCCGTCTCCGTAGCGTGCGTCGATGCGCGGATTATCGTGATTATCGAAGACGAACAGCGGAACGTTGGTGCCCAGTTCGCTCTCAGCGTCTTCAAGCTTGGCGCGGAATGCGGGGGCGTCCATCTTGTTAATGAGCAGGATCTGCGTGTCCATGGGGAGATGGAATTCCGGCTTATCCGGCGTGCCGTACTGCTTGAGGAGTTCGGCGATGTTGGGCAGGTAGGTTTCCCCAATGAAGACACGAGTGCCGGGATAGTTGCTGGTTGAGAACTTGTCGGCGTCGGCGCGCATCTCGGCCATTACGTCGTGGACGCCGGGAAGATTGTCGGTCTTGGTGTTGTCGAGTACGGGCTCGCCGCCTCGCATCTCCGGGTTGCCGTTCTTGTCTTTTACGACACCTTCATCTGCGAAGCTGGGATCTTCGAAGAGCGTGGTGATGGCGTCGAAACGGAACCCGGCGACGCCCTTCTTCAGCCAGAAATCGATGATGTCTTTGAAGGCCTGGTGAACTTTGGGATTCGTCCAATTAAGGTCGGGCTGCTGACTATAGAACTTGTGGTAGTAGTACTGACGCGTCTTGTCGTCCCAGTCCCATGCGGAGCCGCCGAACACGGATACCCAGTTGTTCGGAACCTGTCCTTTGTCAGTTGCTGTCTGGCCCTTGCCGTCGCGCCAGACATACCAGTCGCGATATGGATTCGTCTTGGATGAGCGCGCCTGGAGAAACCACTTGTGCTTGTCGGACGAGTGGTTCATCACCATATCCATGAGCACGCGGATGTGGCGTTTGTTGGCTTCGGCCATGAGTCGGTCAAAGTCGGCCATGGTGCCGTACTTGGGATCGATCGCGATATAGTCGGCGATGTCGTAGCCGAAGTCGACCTGCGGCGAGGGATAGATAGGGGTGAGCCAGATGGCGTCGACTCCGAGGTCCTTCAGGTAGTCGAGATGGGCGGTGATGCCTTTCAGGTCGCCGATGCCATCGTTATTTGCGTCGGCAAAGCTGCGCGGGTAGATCTCGTAAAAGACCGCGTTGCGCCACCAGTCCTTTTCGTTTGCTGAGTTCTGGGAGGTGGCTTTGAGGGCTCCCGTTCCCAGCGTGACTGCGACTACGGTTGTGATTGCGAGGTTGCGGGTCCAGTGCATTGCGGTCTCCTTGTGTCTTCCGGGCAAGCGCGAATCGACAGACTTCGACCTGCCCGTTTCCGTGCTCGTGAAAGATGGCAGCGGTGTGAACAGGCCAAACTACCACAGTTGGCGGAGAATGCGGGAGACAAGAGTTAGAGGGCCCGTTTAGCTGGAGGCGGGCCCGAATAAGAGTCTTATTCGACCCTGGCCACTAACGCGGCGAAGGGAGGCAGTTCTACCTGGTTGCCATTATCTGTGGTGAAGGTTGGTGAGGAGTAGAGCGGAACGAGCCTGGTTCCGTTCACGCCAGCGCTCTTCCAATCGAGCGAAAGTTTTTGGGGCTTGGAACTCATATTCAGCGCCACGACGACGTTTGCGTCGCCGGTGGTGCGGATGAACGCGAAGACATTCTGGTCGTCGTTGTTGATACCGATCTGGGCGCCTTCACGCAGGGCTGGCTGCGTTTTGCGCAGAGAGAGAAGGCTCTTGTACGCGTTGAAGATCGAGCCGGGATCTTTGCGCTCGGTTTCTACGTTGTACTTCGATGATGTGGGCGGGATGGGCAGCCAGGGCTTCTGAACTGTTGTGAAGCCGGCTTGCGGCGTGCCATCCCACTGCATCGGGGTGCGTTCGCCGTCGCGGCCCTTTTCCTTCGGCCAGCCGAGTTTGCCGATGGGGTCGTGGACATCTTCCACGCGCACGGGATCGGTGGTGCGCATGCCGAGCTCTTCGCCGTAATACATCTGGGGTGTGCCGCGCGTGGTGAGTTCAAGTACCGCCATGAGCTTCGCGATCTGGTCGTTGTGTTCGCCGTCGCCGTAGCGATCCCATTGGCGCGGCTGATCGTGATTGGAGAAGAAGTATTCAGGCTGGCCGTGCGCGGAGTTGTTCTCAATTTCGTTGAAGAGCTTGCGGAAACGCGGAGCTGAGAGTTCGTTGACGTCGGCAATCTGGAAGTCCATAGGCAGTTGGACTTCGTCTGCATTGCCGTACATCTTTGCCAGGGCTTCGACGTTTGGTTCATCGGCTTCGGTGACCAGGATCGGATCGCCCGGATACTTGTCGACGACCTTGCGCACTTCCTTGAGCACGTCGTGAACCTGGGGCAAGTCGTCAGTGTATTTGTGCTGGATGTTGCGATCGCCATATGCGTTGCGGCCGGGCAGGTAGGGATCGTCGCGCATTTGGGGGTCTTCATAGAGGCGTGAAACGGCGTCGATGCGGAATCCTGCAACGCCGCGTTGCATCCAGAAATCGAGCACCCCATCCATGGCCTTGTGGACTTCGGGATTGCGCCAGTTGAGATCGGGCTGCTCGACGTAGAAGTAGTGGTAGTAGTACTGGCGCGTCTTCTCGTCCCAGGTCCATGCGGAATGACCGAACCACGATTGCCAGTTGTTGGGCGGCTGTCCTTTGTCGGTCGTGGTCTGGCCTTTGCCATCGTGCCAGACGTACCAGTCGCGCTTGGGATTGTCGCGCGAGGAGCGAGACTCGAGGAACCACTTGTGCTGATCGGACGTGTGGTTGATCACGTAGTCCATGATGATGCGGATGTCGCGTTTCTTTGCTTCGGCGACGAGGTTGTCGAAGTCTTCCATTGTGCCGTAGAGGGGATCGATCGCAACGTAGTCGGAGATGTCGTAGCCGTAGTCGATGCCGGGCGAGGGGTACATCGGCGTGATCCAGATGGCGTCGATGCCGAGGTCATGGAGGTAGTCGAGACGGGATGTAATGCCCTTTATATCGCCGACACCGTCGCCGTTCGAGTCCTGAAAGCTGCGTGGATAGAGCTCGTAGATAACGGCATGACGCCACCACTCCGAACCGGTGGGCTGGTCTTTGATGGCTTGCGCGACGGATGTAGAGGTGGAGGATTGTGCGGTAACGACGGAATTCAGGGATGCGCAGCTCATGGTGAACGCGCAGATTGCGGCGGCGACTACGGAAGATTTGGTCCAGTGCATGGCGGTCCTCGTGCTGTGTCTCTTGATTCCGCGGCTCGTAACGTGGCTGCGGTGGGAACAGGCCAAAGTATCACTCGGGGATTGCCTTTGGCGAGATGTTCGGAACGATCAGATTCACTGAGCATTTCCACAAGCAATATTCAGAGATTGCCATTTGCACGACGACGAATCGGCGAAGGACATCAGTGCAGCTACCACCGCGGCCGAGAATCGCCAGACGTTTCCGTCGCATCCGCGCCAGCCAGTGCTTACCGCGACATCACGCCTGAATTCTGTGCGATCAGCATCGACTCAAGAATCTGGTCGGAGACTTCTTTTACCGCCATCGGCGAGTGCGAGAGGAAGAGCGTATTTGTCTTGTCGCTTTCGCCAATCGACTTCAGCGTGTCGAAGTACTGAGTGACGAGCACCAGCTGCATAACGTCTTTCGGCGTGGCGCCTTCGACAGCCTTCTGAAACTGCTCGACAGAGGTCTGAAGGCCTTCGATGATGGCCTTGCGCTGATTGGCGATTCCCTGCCCTTGCAGCGCCTTGCTCTCGGCTTCCGCTTCTGCTTTCTTGACCACGAGAATCTTGTCGGCTTCGCCGCGGGCCTGCGCAGCCACCTGCTCGCGCTGGGCGGCGTTGATGTCGTTCATCGCGGACTTGACCTTCTGGTCGGGAACAATGTCCGTGACCAGCACGTTGACGATCTCATAGCCAAAGGCGGCCATGTCTGAGTCGAGTTCCTGCTTCACGGCGGCCGCGATACTGGACTGCGATGCGAAGACCTCATCGAGGGTCATGCTGGGCACGTGGCCCAGGATCACCTGCTCAACATAGGACTTAATCTGCGCGACAGGATCGGAGAGCTTGTAGAACGCGTCATACACACGCTCGGGGCGCACGCGATTTTGGACTGATATCGGAATCGTGACGAAGACATTATCTTTCGTCTTGGTCTCCATGGTAAGGACGATCTGATTGACCCGGAGGCTGACGACGCCACCCACACGGTCAATGTAGGGGGTCTTCCAGTTCAAGCCCGCATCGGCAACGCGCAAAAACTTGCCAAAGCGCGTAATCACGGCTACCTGAGAAGTACTTACTGTGAAGAAGCTGCCGAGAATTGTAGCCAAAGCAATAAAGCCGAGAACAAGGATCAGGACCAGGGCGACCATGTCCATAAGAAGCCTCCGCAAAGCTGGTTCAATGAATATGCGGAGAATTATACGCAGCTTTGACCCAAACAGACGTGAACGCGTTGTCGATGAGCTCGATTCAGAGGTGCAGCGTTCGGGCTATTGCCGACCTGGGCGCTCGGGATGGCTTCCGCCGCCGCCGTTGTAGCCGAAGTGCGGCTCGTCGCGGGTTCCGGCGATGTAGATGGGGATTTCGGCTCCTGATCCATTCTTCTTGAAGAAACGATCGGCAGGTTTGAGCAGGAAGCCTTTCCAGCCGCCCACCATCTTGGACACGGTTGCCTGCATCTTGGCGGTGCCGGTGAAGTCGAGAGTCTGGCCCCTGGTGCGATAGGTGCCATGCAGGTGGATATCTGCTCCGGGTACCGTGTAGATCACCTGCGGAATAGTAAGCACGCCGCCGTGCAGGTCGAATTCACCCTGAACCTGCGACTTGATCTTCTCTTCTTCAGCCGACTTCAACTGATCGGGCTTGCCCTGCCCGCGGAGGCTCAACTCGCGTATCTTCTTCTGGACCGCGAGGCTGGTGAATTGCGCATCATTCAGCTGGAAATTGCCGTTCAGAGCGATGCGGTCGGTAACAGGCGTCTTCCCGGGAGGGATGTGAAGCTGTGCCTGCACCTGGATGCCGCCGTCGAGAATGGGAACCGGCGCGTCCGTTGCGAGGCGAAGGAAGTCTTCGATGCGCGCGCGGTCGACGTTCACCGTAAGGGCTATGTCGTGCCCGATGCTGTGCAGGCGGCCATCGTCGCCAAGCTTCAGCACGCGCACAACCTGTCCCCGGGTGGTGAAGTGCGAGCCGTCCATTGTGGCGTTCACCGAGTTGAGCCACGTGTCGCCTGTCGTGCCATCGACTCTGGCGTCGAAATCGGTGTGAAGCATCATGGTGTGGCCGTAGCGCTCAAGCTGGAAGTCGGGTGTATCGGTCTGCCCGTCGACCTGCATGTCGCGAAGTGTGCCCATGTAATGCCCGGTGGAGTTGAGCATGCCCGCGATGCCGTTGAAGACCGACAGATCGGCATGCTTGAAGGTGTAGTCGCCTCGAATGGGGCTATTGCCTGGATCGTCGACAACCCAGGGACCGAAAGCGCCGGTGGTATGAATCTCACCCGGCGGTCTGGGGTTCTGCACTACGGCTTCGAAGATCACAGCGGATCCGGAGTGAACACCCTTCGCTCGGAAGCGGCTGATGAGGAATTCCAGCGGGAGCTTGTTGGGATTATCTGACTCGTGTGTAAAGCGTACGTCTGTGCAATCGAGAGCATCGATCACCAGGCTCCCGCTGGGTTGGGAGGATGCCGCTGGTTTGGGCTCGCTGGCTCTCCGCATATGCGACCGCGGCGGGAAATGGATATCGACCCCCTTCAGCCTCACGAGGGAGATATGGATTGGCTGGCCGGACGTGTAGTGCAGCGGCGCATGGAAGTGGAATTCGTCGAGACGGACGAGCGGCGCCATCGGTGGCTTGGGGAGCGGAACCTGGACGCCTTCAACCTCAGCTGGGGGCCAGATGCGCAGGCCCTTGCCCTCGCCCCAGACGCCCCACTCGCCGCGAAGCGTGTTTCCCAGGGAAAGATGGAAGCTGTCCAGTTCGACGTGGGCGTGGAAGCGTTCTGATAGAGCCTGGATCACCTGCTGGCGGACGAAAGGCTCCGCGCGGCGAGCGAGGATGTCGACGATGATGGCGGTGGTGACCAGAACCGCAAGTACACTTCCGCCAACCCAATAAGGCCAGCGTGCTCTGCGCACAGGCATACCTTGGTCCCCCCGTCGTTCCATCCTTCTATTTGGATGCCTGCACATTGTTATCTGGCACCACTTTCTGCTTGGACGGCCCGATGCAATAAACTGCTTGGCAGCGATGCAAGAGCAGATTGATAACCTGGTGAAGTTGCAGGCCGTGGAAACGGAACGCGGCCGCCTGCTGCAAATGACAAGAACGCTGCCCGCGCGAATCGCCGAAGCGCAATCGGCTCTGGATGCGATGCAGAAGCAGTCAGCCGCAGCATCGGATGCGTTGAACCGGGAAGATTCCCTGCGAACGAGGCTCGATCGCGAGATTGAGGGGCATCGCCAAAAGGCGACCCGTTATAAGGCTCAGCAGGACTCGGTGACGACAACCGCCCAGGCGGCGGCCATCGAACACGAACTTCATTTTGCCAGCGCCGAGATTGAACGGCTGGAGAATGAGGAGTTTGCCAGCCTCGAACGCACTGAAGCGCAAGAGGCCACTCTGGCACTCGCGCGCAAGCAGGTGGAAGAACTGGCAGGGACGCTGGACAAGACGCGGGAGTATGTGGCAGGCGAGCAGAAGCGGATTGCAGGACAGCAGGCAGTGCTCGCGGGCGAACGCGAACAATTGCGCAAGCTGATCGAGCCCGATCTGCTGACCCGGTTTGATCGGATCGCGGCGCAGCGGGGGACGGGAATCGCGCGAGCCGAAAACCAGCAGTGCATGGGCTGCAGGATGGGCGTGCGGCCGCAGGTCTGGAACCAGCTCCGCGAGGGCGAACTGCTGACCTGCGACAGCTGCGGGCGACTGCTCTATTGGGATCCGGCAATGACTCCTGCACCGAAGCCGGCGCAGCCCGATCCAGCAGTGGCAGATACGGGAAGAGCGGTGCGCAAGCCGCGACAGGCGGGTGCATAGCTCGTTGCCGAGTTGGTTGAATTCTCACGGGAGCTGAACGCAAGTTGAGGCGGATCTGCGTAGATATGGACGAGGTGATGGCCGATACGCTGGCCGAGCATCTCCGCCGTTATAACCAAACATTTGAAGAGGAGGTAACGCTCGAAGATCTGTCTGGCAAGGGACTGTGGGAGGTCACTCCACAGGACCGGCAGCTCCAGCTCAGGGCGTTCCTCGATGCCGAGGACTTCTTCGAAGATCTTCCGTTGATGCCGGGAGCGCAGGAGGTGCTGAAACAGCTCTCTTCGCGGTTCGAGATTTTCATCGCAACCCAGGCCATGGCGGTTCCAAACTCGCTGGGCTCGAAATATCGCTGGCTGCAGCGGCATTTTCCTTTCATCCCGCCGACGCACTACGTGTTTTGCGGAGATAAGAGCATTTTGAAGGCCGATTACCTGATCGACGATCTGCCGAAGAACCTGATGCGCTTCCAGGGCGAGGGGCTGCTGTACACGGCGCCGCACAATCACAGAGCAACTGGATTTGTTCGCGTAAACAACTGGCAGGATGTGGCGGAGTACTTCGCGGGCATCCAGAGTTGATCGGGCGAGAGGCGTCTATCGTTTGTTTTCGGGCCAGCTTGGGCCGATCAGATTGATACTGAGAATCGCGCCCCCCTCAAATAGGGGACCGGTTTCGCGCAGGAAGATCGGCACCTCGCCTCCCTCGACCCACATGTAGATATTGGGCGGTGATTTCCCCACGATCGGCGCGATCAAGCCGACGATGCCGCCGAGTTCGATCTTGATTTCGTATTGCAGCCCTTTGCGTTCAAATCCGGCGAGAGAAAAGGGTGCCGTTCCCATCGGTCGCATCACGAGCGTCACGACTCGCGGCTTGGGAGTGGAGACGATCATTGAGACTTTGGTTTCGGGCGTGCCCGGACTCAGGTTCTTGACGATCGGAGTGACGAGTCCGTTGTAAAGATCGGGCGGGAGCTTCATGTGCTCGGTCGACTCTTGCTTCTTGCCGTCCTTGTCTTTCGTTTGCGTAACGACCGTTCCCTTGCTGGTATCGATGTTCAGATCGAGCTGGGTTGGGAAATAAGGCCCCCGCTGAACGTGGTGATCGGAGATAAGTTGGAAGACGCCGTGCTGCGTGAAGACGGTCGTTTCATCGTCGAGCGAACCGTCTTTGAAGTGGAATGTGAGGCGGGAGGTGACACGATCGCCGCGGACGATCTCGATGAGGTCGCCGTAGGCAAGGACCTGCCCTTGCTCTGTTGTCAGCGAGAGAAAACCGTGGAGCGTCCCTTCGGGGTGGCGAACCCGTATCGGCTCGGAGATCGCCCTTGACGGCAGAATTCCTAGGGCGCAAGCCAACTCAGCGAGGACAAGCCAGCATCGAAGTTCTTTTCCGGCACGGAAGAGCAGCGTCGTAAGCACTGCGTTTGTAGATGACCCGAACGCGTCTGTCCGTTGCCCGCTGTCGCCACGAGTTGTGCCATCGATTTGCCTTCTTCATTCAGCTTGTTGCATAAGCGTGCCATTGGCGATACTTGTTGGGTACGGTAGCGGCGCCACATCGGACCTTACCTTAAGTGCGCCGTTTTGTCAGGAAGGGCAAAATCCCCCATGAGCATTTCCAGACCCTTAGTTGTCGCCGCCCTTTTTGCTTCGCCGGCGATGTGGTGCACTGCCCAGAGCACTTCCGCCGGCGCAAGCCCCGGTAACGGCGCCCCCTCCGGCGCAAATTACTTTACTCCGTCTGCGCCCTCTGACATCCTGCAGCGCTCTCTCGATGAGGTAAAGATCACGGTTGGCAACGTGAAGCTCGATAAATGGAAGAAGGGCAATGTCCGCGACGAGGCGGGCACGAACATCGATGCAATTCAACGCGATCTGCAAGGTACGCTGCCCACGCTGCTGAAAGATGCCGATTCCGCGCCAGGAACACTCACCAAGGTGCTGCCTCTTTCGCGCAACGTGGACGCTCTCTACGACGTGATGGTGCACGTGGTAGAGGCATCCCGCGTGGTGGGCACAGGGGACAGCGTCGGGCAGTTGCAGCAGGCACTCAACGACCTGGAGAAGGCCCGCGTAGTTCTCGATAACCAGATTCAGCAGACTGCCGATATGCAGGAGAAGCAGGTGGTGGACCTCAGGAGTACGGTGCAGAAGCAGGATGTGTCTCTGCGGGCTGCCGCGACGCCGCCACCGGCACCGAAGTGCCCGGCTCCGACGCCGACGAAGAAGAGGCGAGCTGCCAAGCCCGCAGGATCGACGACAAACTCGAATCCAAATTCAAAGCCTGCGGCAGGAACTCCGACTACCCCAAACAAGCCCCAGTGAGCTTATAGAAATGAACGCGGCAACCGAAGCTGCCGCGTTCCCTGGATCTGACCTTGTGGGCCGTTGGCTAGAAGTCCAGCTTGACTCCCAGCTGAATCTGGCGCTGGCTGTAGACAAAGTTCGAATCGGCGTTATTCACCGTTCCGAACCCGAAAGCATTCACACCTGCACCTTGCGCCGGCTGGTAAACCAGCGTGTTTGCGGGGGTGGTGGAAGTAGCCGTTGTGTTGATCGAATAGGCCGTCGCGCTCACACCGGTTACGTTCTGGTGATTAAGCACGTTGAACATCTCGCCCAATAGCTCGATGTTGTACTTCTCGTTGATGCGAAGGTCCTTCTGCAGGCGGCAATCAAGCACGGTCGTGTTCGGATACTTGAACGTGTTACGACCGAGCTGAAGGAGATACCCCGAGCTGCCCGATCCGTTCATGCCAGAGCCCGCTGCTTTCTGATTGCTGGCGCTTCCTGCTGACGGCTGCGTGCCGCTCACGCCTGCCGAGTAAGGCAATCCATTCTGCCACTGGAAGACGGGATTGAGGTGCCATCCGTTGGAAAGGAACCGCGCCCAGCTATTCGACCTGCCGGGATACTGCAGCATGCCCCACATCACGAGCCGGTTCGGCACATTGAAGTTGGAGTTGCCGTAGTTAGCGCCCGGGTTTCCAATCGGGTCGTACCAGTTGTTGGTGGTTGGAGAGGTGCTCTGGTTCTGGTTGTAGTCGAGTGCATGCGACCAGGTGTAGTTGACATCGAACTGCGCATATTTAGAGCTGCGGTTCTGCACTTCGGCAATCATGCCGTTGTAGCTGGAGTTGACGTTGCTCATCACCTCGGTTACATAGCCGTAGTGCGTGTTCTTGTATGCCTTCGAGTAAACCGTGGAATTGATACTCGTGCCGCATGCCAGCGGACCGCACCCCGTGCCCGGGTACTTCGGATTCTCAAGCACGTTGAGCGTCGTCTGGTATGTCGCGCCCGGGTCGAGGTTGATGTTGACGAAGTTCGGCAGCTCCCGTCCCATAGAGCCCATGTAGCTCACCGAAACGAAGGTGCGCTTCGGTAGCTCCTGCTGGATCGACAGGTCGAATTCGCTCACCTGCGGGTTCTGGAAGTTCTTCGCGAAGAAATCCAGGCTGGGGGTGGCGAATTTTCCCGCTCCGATAATCTGTGGGAACACGGGAACAGTGCTGCTCGGCGAAGATCCGAACACGGAAGGAATCGTGTACTGGCCGTTCGGACTTCCGGCTGCTTCGTAGGTGTTCAGAATGATGCCGTTGGGCATGCGTCCGAAATAGAGACCGTATCCAACGTGAACGACAGTCTTGCCCGTTCCGTATGGATCCCACGATAGGCCGACGCGAGGTCCAAGGTTGTTGTTATCGACGGGCTGGTTCGTGATCTGCGCATCGGCATCCGGGAAGGGCCCACCGCCATTCACTGCAACATTGAGCATCGACGAGTCGATCAGGGATTTAAACGGGGGTGGAACCTGTTCGTTGTCGTAGCGTGCGCCCAGGTTGAGCGTGAGCCGCGGCGTGAGCTTCCAGTCGTCCTGCACGAAGAATCCGTAGTCCACTGTGGTGAGAGCGAACTTCGGTGTGCCGAATCCCTGCGTGAATCCGTAGTAGCACGGGTATTTCGCGGAGTTGCTCGACAGACCCGTTTCGCTTAAGCCGCTGTCACACGCGCCACTCGGGCTCAGGATGTCCGCAAAGAAATTCGAGAAGTACTGATAGGTGTAAACGCCGTTGCTCTGGTAGAGATTGTTGATCGTATCTGAATTGCGCAGAACGTCCAGTCCGAACTTGACCGTGTGGCCTTTGTGCGTCCAGATGGCAGTGTCGCCCAACTGGGTCTTCTTCTCCTCGGGGTACGCGGTGCGGAAGGAGTAATACGGCGAACCAGCGGTAAATCCGTTGTTGCTCGAGCCACCGTAGAGGCTGAGCTGAATCGGAATGCCTGTCGAGTTTGTCAGGTAGGTCTTGGTGAAGTCGCTGTAGGGCTGCTGGCCCTCCCAGTTGAGTTCGCGGCCGTACTGAACCCGAAGTTCATTGGAAAGACTATTACTGAACATGCTGTCGAGTTTCACCAGGCCGTAGTCGAGCTTCACGTAGTCAGTACCGAAGGTGTCGATCGCGTAGTTGTTCGATGCCTGCGTCTGTACGCCGCCTGGCGAGTCCCAGCGCAACCGATGGAAGAGAGCGCTCACATGCTGCGTGGGCGAAACCTGCCAGTCGATCTTCGGGGTGTTCAACACTTCATCCCCGTTACGCGGAGTGGGTCCGAGGTCGTCGAGAAGGCCGGGGGTGCTGAGTCCGGTGACGGGGGATACGGCCTTGCCGAAGAGCAGTTGATCGAACTTCGCGGCTGCAGTTGCATAGTGGCCGGCATCGCCCGCACCATAGAGACGCCATGCAAGTGTGCAAGCCTCCGCATTACCCGGGGAGCCGGTTCCGCTGTATTTGGCACTGACCGTTGTTACGCCGCTCTTGGTTGCGCTGGAACTCGCGCATGTCGCTCCGCCAGGGAGACTGAGATCGGCCCAATAATTGAAGAACGCTGATGGGCTCGATGGCTTCGCGAGGCCGGGGAAGTTCCGTTTGAACTGGTCGTAGGCATAGAACCAGAAAAGCTTGTTTTCAATGAGCTTTCCACCTGCGCCAAATCCCCAGCGTTTGCGCCAGTCGACGGGACGATATGGACTGTTCGGAAATGTCGGAGTGCCACCACCCGAAGGAAGAGAGACGCGTGTAATGGTAGTGAATGGGTTCAGTGCGCCCCAGGCGTTGTCACGATCGTAGAAGTAGGCCTGGCCATGCAACTGGTTCGACCCGCTCTTTGTGACTGCGTTCAGCACCCCGCCTGCGGAACGGCCATACTCAGCCGAGTAGACGCCGGTGTTCACCTGGAACTCGGCGATCGCGACCTGCGACGTTGAATAGCCGGCGCGGGTGCGTCCACGCTCTTCCGAGAAGAATGCCTGGTTGTTGTCGGCGCCGTCGATCTCGATATTGTTCAGGATCGGGCTAATGCCACGAAACGAGATGAGGCCGAAACCATTGGAGTCGGAAGCAGCTCCGGGAGTAAGCAGCGCAAGGTTCGACCAGCGGCCCCCGTTCAGCGGAAGATTGACAATCTCCTGCGTGGTCAGTGTCGAGGAGACTTCCGGCGATTCGAACTGAATGACCGGAGCAACGCCCGTGACTTCGACAGACTCCTGCGTTGCGCCTGCTTTCAGTTCCGGATGCAGTTGCGTCATGGAACCAACGGTGACAGGAACGAGTTTTGCTTCGTATGTGCCGAACCCGGTGGCAGAGATAGTGACGGTGTACGTGCCGGGTGGAACCAACGGGGCTTTGAAATAGCCGCTCTCATCGGCGACAAGTTTGAATTCGGCGCCGGTCCCGTCGTTGTGCAAAGCGACGGCGGCCCCAGGAATAAGCGCGCCGCTTGCATCCACTACCGTACCCGCAATTGCGCCCTGTGTCGTGCTCTGCGCTCCCGCGAAACCTGAGAACAAACCAAAACACCAAAGACACACTGCAAGCCATTTGAATCTTGCGATCAATTGAGCAGACATGGAAAAGGCTCTCCTAGGGAGAGGAGAACCGACTCGGGCTTTGAGCTTCTGTGCGCTGGAACACGGAAGACAATCGCTCTAGTGATCGCTGCAAGGGGACGTGACTCTGAACGGGGCTCGAGACGAGCTTCCGTCGGATCGACCTAAACGCTTGAATAGTAGTCAGATGCGACCGAGAGTGTACTCGATTGGATGCTCTGATTCTCCTCCGCAAAGAGGTCGTGCGCTCTCTGCTGGCGAGAGCGCGCGGTGCAAATCGTGGAACTAACTCGCTTCGCGGCTTACTGGGCCGAGAACCGTACGGCCGGCGACGGTGCGCTGCAGAGCTGCTGCTGCTCCGGTGCCCGAACGCAGCAACGTGACGGGCTGCGTGGACGGTGGCTGATGCATGGTCACGATGAGCGCATCTGCCGGCTTCTTGCTGGCGCAGATATAGGAGTGCGGGGTACTCGAATCGAAGTAGACCGCATCGCCTGGGCTGAGCGTGCAGTTGTGCTCCCCGTGATGCAATTCCAACTCGCCATCGAGGATGTAGAGGAACTCGTAGCCGGGATGCATGTGAGCGCGAGGGTTTTTGCTTTTTTCGAGCGGAATGAACTGCGCAAAGTACGGATCCATGTGCCGATCCGGAACCATGTAGCCGAGGCTTTCAAAGAAGTACGTCGGCTCGTCTACGCCTGTTTGTGGCAGCCGTACGCGGTCCTTGCGGCGATGCACGCGGAACATCGATTGCGGTTCCGTCTCGAAGAAGTAGGAGAGATCCTTCGAGAAGACCATCGCGATGCGCGCCAGATTGCGAAGTGTCGGAACGACGCGACCGGTTTCAAGTTGAGAAAGAAAGCTTGCCGAAAGACCGGTGTGCTTGCCGAGCTCGACCAGTCCCATCGACTTCTTCAATCGCAAGCGCTTGATTCGTTCGCCAATGTGCTTCTCAGCGATGAATTTTTCTGTGGTTTCAGTGTCAACCTGCGACTTTTGCGTTTCCTCGTTACGAGCGGCCGCCTCAGTCATCCATCCTCCAGGGTATGATCAGAGCTGTTTTGCCCCAATCAAAACCTATTCCCATCGTACTAAACTCAAGACACTTGATCAATCTGGTCAAATTTCACTCCCACTGGAGGAACGAGGATTCTGTAACTATGGATTTCCCAATCACTTCCCGTGTGATCCTCAGCGGGGCCTCGGGGATGCTCGGCACGGCTATCCGGCAAACGCTGGCCGCCAAGGGGATTCCCACCCTGCAGCTGGTCAGACGGAAGGCTGCGGGCGACGGGGAGCTTGAATGGAACCCGACACCCGATCCGGCGGCGAATTTGGCGATTGCTGATCCAGCTCCGCTTGAGGGTGCGATGGCCGCGATCCACCTGTCCGGTGCGAACGTCGGCGCTCATCGCTGGACGGAAAGCTACCGGCGCAAGATGATCGCAAGCCGCGTCGATTCGACACGGCACCTTGCAGCGTTGCTGGCCGGATTGCGCAAGCCTCCAAAGGCTCTTCTGGTCGCCTCAGCGGTCGGATTTTATGGAGACCGAGGCGATGAAGTGCTGGATGAGTCATCGAAGAACGGGAACGGATTTCTCGCAAGTCTCTGTCGCGAATGGGAGGGTGCCGCCGACAAGGCACGGGCGGCGGGCATTCGCGTTGTGCATTTGCGTTTTGGTGTTGTGCTCGGCCCGGGAGAGGGCGCGCTCAGACAGATGTTGCCGCCATTTCGGATGGGCCTTGGCGCACGCGTGGGGAATGGACGTCAGTGGATGAGTTGGATCGCACTGGAGGATGCCGTGGCGGCTGTTCTGTTCGCCCTTGAGCGGACGGAGATTGCGGGTCCGCTCAATGTGACCTCGCCGAATCCTGTGACGAATGCGGAGTTCACACGGGCGCTGGGACGACAACTCGGCAGGCCCGCGTTCCTGTCAGTACCGGCGTTTGCGGTAAAGCTGATGTTGGGCCAAATGGCAGATGAAGCATTGCTGGCGAGCATTCGGGCGACGCCGCAGAGGCTGACGGAAGCGAGATTTCAGTTCTCACAGCCGAATCTAGACAAGGCGCTCGCCTCAGCATTGAGGAAATGAAAGATCGCGTCGTTTCCCGCGGTTGGAGATGAACCGCCCATGGATGAAGCATTCCCGGACGGGAATGGGCTTAACGACGTCCCTGGATGACGCGCTGATTAAGGTTCCCGCCTTTGCCGCCACCCAACTTCTTCGCAGCGCGCCTCGCGGCAAGATCGTGCATCTCCTGGCCGAGCTTCGACCTGTTGATTGCGACCTGCATCGCGAGGCTGATGATGTTGCCGGTTATCCAGTAAAGCGCGAGCCCCGATGCGAAGTGCCATAGAGTGAAGCCCATGATGACGGGCATCATGACAGCCATCATGCGGCGCTGCATGGGATCCATGCCCGGCGACGGCGTGATGTACTGCACCAGAAACATGGTGACGACGATGAGCGCCGGCAAAATGTGCAGCGGGTCGGGCATGGAAAGGTCGTGCAGCCAGAACCAGTGAGCCTGGCGCAATTCCACCGCATTGAGCAGCACGCGGTAATAAGCGAAGAAAAGCGGCATCTGCAGCAGCAGGGGCAGACATCCGCCATACATGTTCACGCCCTCTTCCTTCATGATCGCCATCTGCTCGGTCTGCATGTCCGCGCGCTTGGGATCGTTGATCTTGAGGTTGGCGTACTTCTTCTTCAACGCATCGAGGCGGGGCTGGATCCGCATCATCTTGAGCGACGACTTCATCGACCATATGCGGGTGGGCAGCAGGATGAGGTTGAAGATGACGGTGACGATAATGATGGCCCAGCCCCAGTTGTTGATGCCGGGACCCAGCAGATTCCGCAGCCAGCGGAGAGCCACGTACAGCGGTTTTGCGATGATCCCCCACCAGCCGTACTGGATCAGAGAACTCAATGACTCGCCGGTCTGGCGTCCGTCCGAACCGACGGCGTGGACGGAGTTGAGAATGTCGGTTTCCTTCGGCCCGGCATAGAGGCGCAGCTTGGTATCGCCGCTCTGGTCACCTACTGCGAGCCCGATGACATCGGCCGGCTTCTTGGCGCTGTTCGGATCGGAGAGATCGCTTGGCAGGTCAATCGTATTGTGGAAGGTAACGAGTGTCGCGCGCTGCGGCACTTCAGGCAAAAGGGCAGCAGCGAAATAGAGATCCATGAGCGCGGCGTACTCGTAAGGCTGATCGATCGTCGCGTTCCCACTCACCTTTTTTGCCGCCTCGGTATCCTGCTTACCGTCGATGGACCAGGCAAATTGCGAATCAGTATGCGTAGCGAAGGTGGTGCGCTTGCCCGCTGCGGCGATGAACTCTTCCATGTCGCCGAGGCCTGCAGGCCAGGCAACAAGGGCACGTACCGGCACGCCATCGCGCCTGACCGTCACATGTGCACTGACCACGTAGCTGGTGTCGAAACTGAAGGTCTTCACCACATCGAGTCCGCTCGATGCATAGTGGAACGAGATGGAATTTGGAGCCAGCACCTGGCCGGTGGTCGATGGCTGGTAGAGCACTGTATTGAGCTGATTGGTCAAAGCGCTGTCGTAGGTGTAGAGCGAAAGCGGGAGGCCGAAGCGAGCCGCAGCCTGCTCCTGCACCATGTCGAGCGGCTTGCCTGTTGAATCGACAAACCCCTTCAAAATCCAGTGCTGAACTTGCGCGCCCTTGTTTGTAAACGCAATGCGGAACTTCTCGTTCTCGATCGTCGTGGTTGTTTCAGAGGGTGCACTGATCGAAGCCGTGACCGCAGGAGCGGTTTGACCGGCAGGAGTCGTGCCCGATGCCACCGATCCCAGTGCGCTGGACGAGGACTGCTGGGCCTGCTGTATCGGCTGCGACTGCTGGACCGTCTGGCTGGTGTCTGGCTTCTTGAAGTACTGAAACGCCATCACAGCGGCGAGCGCCAGGAATGTGAAGAGAATCAGGCTGCGGAAGTCGCCGCCGGGTGCGCTGCCTCCGGGACCCTGCGAGTCGATGTTAGGATTGCGAATTTCGGGCAAAGGGTTCTTCCTGTCGTTGAGGGGTGGCACACCGTTCCAGAGTCCAAAAGCGTTCTTCGCTCTCGAAGGTTCGGGGCACCGCTCTTTCTATGTTAATGGCTTGTGCGGCATATGCGCTGCACTCTCGGACGCACCGGCCGTTGCGTTTTGATTCTGGGATGGCGCCGTCGGGGTCCCCGAAAAGCGGTCTCTGTTTTTTGGGATGGGGACTGGGTCGAGCCCGCCGCGGCAGAATGGGTGGCAACGCAGCAGGCGCCAGATCGCAAGTCCAGTCCCGCGGACCGGTCCATGCGTTGCGATGGCGATGGCTGCGTATTCGGAGCAGGTTGGCACGAAGCGGCATCCCGAGCCTCCGCCCAGTGCGTGCAGCGCAGGCGAGACCCAGCGGCGATAAAACGTAAGCAGGGCCAGAAGGATGCGAGTCACTTAGCGACCTCTGCCTTGGCAAGTCGTGGAGCTTCTGTTGTGCTGGCACATGCGCGTTCGGCATTGGCCTGCTGAAGGATACGTACAACCTCGGCTTCCAGTTTCGTGAATTCCATCGTGAGCACGATTCGCAGCGGATGAAGGATCAGGTCGCAACCTGCCGGCAGCAGATTCACGTGCTTACGCAGAATCTCTCGCATTCTCCGCTTAATCCGGTTGCGCTCGTGCGATTTGCCGAGCACTTTGCCGGCAGTAAGCCCCACCCGCGGTGTAGATGCCAGGTCCTGCGGAGCAAGAAACCAACTCATCGAGGCGGAGCGGCGTTTCCGGCTTGCGTTATAGACGCGTTGGTAATCGGCGTGCTTGCGAAGGCGGTTCGCGGATAGAGACGCACGCCCGCTCTGCCGCACAGCAGACATTGCGGTGCGCGGATCAGCTTTGGACGGTGCGTTCATGACAAAGCGGGAAGGATTCCGGCCGGAAGGATCGTGCTGTTCTGACTGCTTCAGCCGAAACAAAACGGCGGGAAGGCTTAGTCGCGATATCCAGCACTGACAGAGACGCGCTTGCGACCGGTCGCACGGCGGCGGCTCAGCACGGCTGCTCCTGATTTGGTCTTCATCCGCGAGCGGAAGCCATGCGTCTTCGAGCGATGGCGCCGGTTGGGTTGAAATGTGCGCTTGGGCATTGAAATGCGCTCCTGTGTCCTGTCTGAAATCCTGGCCTTAACGGCAAGTATTAAGTATATCGAAGGTTGGGCTTTGAAGCCAGCGAGGTCTCGACCCACTGGTAATCAAGCGGATCCGGTCCTTGCAGCTTCTCGAATGCGGACAACAACTGCTCGCAATACCCGAAGATGGGGATGAACGCTCGCGCGATGATCGGCATCCAAAGTCTTCAGGCTCGACGACAGGAAATGAGTGAGCAATTGTTGATCTCAGTGCGCGAAATCTCAGTGGTGTGTGACGGCTTTCACCGTGCGTGGTGCAAGTCGCAATGCACTCCGAAAACTTATGTGAAAGAGTGATTGCAACACACCCCAAATGTGCTACCATCGGGACCGTTCAAGAAAGTTTCTGAGCGTCCCACGGAGTGAATTTCAACCCGTGTCTCGCAGTGTTCCTGGCGAGACAGACCAACGGCCATCAGGCAGTCTCTCAACAGTCGCATGTGGATGGGATCTGATTCCATTCGCAGCGTGAGCCATTGCCTCAACCGCGCGGTTGAATTCACACGGCAGTAGATAGGTGGCGCCGATAAGGATCCGCTCGATGTCATTCGCTATTTCGCCGGCTTCGGCTCTCAATCCATGGCTGCAGATTCTCGCGGCTCTCGAGAAGAAGGTGATTCGCCAGTCGTTTGAGACTTGGTTGAAGCCGACTCGTTTCAGCCATGCCAATGGCCGCATACTCTTTGTTCGTGTTCCCTCTAAAGAATTCCAGCACATCGGCGACAAATACAGCGACCTGATACAGGAAGCGATCGATTCGCAATCGCTCGAATTCGATGACGTGCAGTTCGTCACAGTAGAAGAGGATCCGACAGCGCCGCCGCCGCGCAAGGATGGCGGATTCGGTCCGCTGCCCGCACACTCTCCCATCGCGCCTTCATCGCGTACGCCGGAGCAGACTCGCTTCGACTGGTCCACCGCGGCGCAGCTCAATCCGCGCTACACCTTCGACGCCTTCGTCATCGGCAATGGCAACCAGTTTGCTCGCGCGGCTTCTTTGGCCGTTGCCGAGCGCCCCTCGCGCGCCTACAACCCGCTCTTCCTCTACGGCGGTGTGGGAATGGGCAAGACGCACCTGATGCATGCCATCGGCCACGAGGTAAAGCGCCGCCAGCCCTCCTCGAGCATCTGCTACGTGTCCGCAGAGAAGTTTACGAACGAGATGATCACCTCGCTGCGCAACGATCGCATGACCAGCTTCCGCGATCGCTTCCGCACTGTCGACGTGCTGCTGATCGACGACATCCAGTTCATCGCCCAGAAAGAGCGCACCCAGGAAGAGTTCTTCCATACATTCAATGCCCTGCACGAGAGCATGAAGCAGATCGTCATCGCGTCGGATCGGCCGCCGAAAGAACTTGCCGAGATCGAAGACCGGCTGCGCTCGCGCTTCGAATGGGGATTGATCGCAGACATCCAGCCGCCCGATCTCGAAACCAAGGTGGCCATTCTGCAAAAGAAGGCAGAGAACGAACAGGTTCAGCTTCCCACAGACGTTGCGCTCTTTATCGCATCGAACGTCCGCACTAACGTCCGCGAACTCGAAGGCGCCATGACGCGCCTCGTAGCGTGGTGCAATCTGAACCACACCGAGATCACGCTCGCCACCACCCAGCAGTGCCTCAAGCAGTACATCGACATGCAGGTGCGTAAGATCACGATTGAGTCGATACAGCGCGCCGTAGCCGAGCAGTTCGGCATGAAGGTTGTCGACTTGAAGCAGAAGAATAACTCGCGCAATGTGGTTGTCCCGCGGCAGATCGCGATGTACCTAGCCAAGCAGATGACCGAAGCCAGCCTGCCCGAAATTGGCCGCCAGTTCGGCAACAAGCACCACACGACGGTGATGCACTCCATCGGCAAAATCGACGAACTGCGCCGTACGGATAAGGATCTGCATCGGACGTTGAATAAGCTGCAGGAAATGCTGAACGGATAAACGACGGGACTGAGGGACTAGGGACATAGGGACTAGAGGGGCCGCGCGGTGCGCGGCCTTTCTTGAGTTTGCCAGATCTGAACCTTGCTTATTCCTTGAACTCCGTCAAACTCAATACATTCCCATCGGGATCCTTGAACCACGCGATCCTCGCGCCGCCGGGCGCGTTCCAGATTCCGCGTGGATCGCCGTCGTTCAGACCTTTGAAGCGTTCGAACGCGACACCACCAGCGACGAGCTTGTCTACAGTGCCTTCAATGTCAGCGACACGCCAGCCAAGAACCGTGAACGGCTGCGGTTTCAGCTCGTGCACAGTCGTCACGCGCAGCATGATTCCGTTGGCATCGAATACAAGCGCAAACGGCTTCTCGTCTTCCACAAGGCGCAGCCCCAGAGCACCTTCATAAAACGCGCGCGCTTTTCCTGGATCGGTCGTGGGAGCGAACGCGATCACTTCGCTCCCGCCGAGAATGGATTCGCCTGCCATCTCTTGCCCTCAGCCCGAATTGTTCATGCGAGATCGCTGCGGTAGCAAGAGAATTGTTGATCAAGTGCCCAGGCTACGCGCCCTGAACAACCAGGTCCTGCGAGAGCTTGAAGTACACGACGGACTCCGCCGGAATCTCGAGGTCCTTGTTGCCGGTCATCGCTGCCCCAGCGGTGCCGGCACCGCCGCCGGCAAGTCCGCCGATCAGCATCCCCTTGCCACCGCCAGCGAGTCCGCCGATCAGCATTCCGAGGCCGGCGCCGCCGCCGATCATTGCCGCCGAGCGCTTGCCCTTGCCCTTTTTGCTCCGCGTCAGGTCGGCCGTTCGCAACTGGTACTCCGTTCCGCTAAGCGTCATCGTGGTCAGGCGCAGTTCGAGCACCGAGGCGCCCTTGACGCGGCCGCGAGCGTGCGAGGCGTCGATCACGCCGCTCACGCGCGTTCCTTTGGGCACGACTGCTACTCCGTTGGGATCAACCACCGGATCGACCACCTCGCCGGTGAAGGTGTCGCCGGCGTGGCTCGTCTTCACGCTGATGTGCTGGTCAACCCGTACTGCAAGATTGGTTCCAGCCTGGATGGTGACCTTGACCGGGCCGGCTGGCGACGTCTTCCCGGAACCCTGATCGTCCGCCTGAGCCTGATTCGGATCGCCTCCCAGCGGCATCACCTTGGGATCCTGCGGCGGAGGCACTGGCCCGCTCGGAGGAGGAGGTGTTGAAGTGGTCGCAATTGCGCCGGCAGACTGGCCCTTTGCGGGTGGCTGGACCACGGTCGTAGTCGTGGTTCCGGTCTTGTCTACAGCGACAACCTGCTGCGGCTGGCCTGTCGAGGCGGCCTGCTGCTTGGCCTGATCGATCGCCTTGTCCATCTTCGATTCGCATGCAGTGAGCGTGACCGCAAAAGCCAGCGCCAATATCGGAGTGCGCCCGCGGCGCAAAAAGTCGTAAGAAAACATAGGTCCTCTTTTCAGTTGATCTGGTGCGAAGCCAAGGCAATCAGGCAAAGACCGAAGGTTTTTAGGTATCTATTTAGATCAGTAAAGGGAAGATGATGCGTTTTCGCAAGAGTACCGAAGAGAGGTTGACGCAGAACTTCTGTAAAACCAACTACTCACGCGACATTCACTCTCCAGACAAAGTCAGAAAACGCTTCGGATTCGGCCTACTTGAGCCCCGAGCCGCCCGATCGGCAGGCGCAAGCTGTTTTGTGTCGAGCACGGGAGTGCCGCAAACGCTGCAAAACAGCCAAATCGGATTTCTAAGTTGCTGGGTTTCGAAACACGGCGCTTCGATCGTTCTTTGATCGCCACTTAAATGCGGAGAGCGCTATTGGCTATGTGCGGGATTGGATCTGGTTTGGATTGGCACCACTTTACGGCCTTCTCGGTGAGGCGACAGTAGCACGATGCCGACCCACTGAGATCCGGATCCTTTGCATCCAGCATACGGTCTATCCACCGGTCGATTTCTTCAATCTCGGCAGTACTGAATACAGCAGAATCCTCGAGATTTACCCGCAGAAATTGACACAGGACTCGGTGGCCTTTGCCGAAATTGAGATTGCCATTGCGATAGGCCTCGTCACTCAGCCGACCCACGGCGCGAATCAATTCCCCCTGGACAGTTGCGGCTTGCCCCTCTGCCGGAACCAACTCCTTCCAGAGACGTTTGAATTCGGCCTGCCAGGACATAGGCTGCATCTCTCGATTTGCTCATCCTCATGAGAATCGGACACGGCGCGAACTAACGCCGTTCGCGTCCAAAGCCACGAGGCCGAGTCGGCGGGGTTACGGGCAGATGCGTTTTACCCTCCGGATAGACCACGAGGAAGCGGTCCTGTCCCTCACCTGAGCTTGCCGTTTCTACACCTTGCAGCTCCTTGAAGGCCAAGTGCAGCAAACGCCGCTCGCGGCTGTTCTGGGGTGGAAAAGCGAATGGGACCCCGGATTTCTTCACCTTTTCGGCAGCCATCTCAGCCGACATCCGGAGCTCCTGCGCGCGCAACGCCTTGTAGTTGCCAGCGTCGAAGCTGATCAGGTCGTGCTCACGCGACTCTAGCCGCAATATCTGTGCAGCAAGGGTCTCGAGGGCACGCAGCAGCTCGCCGTTGTGTTGGGTGAGCAGCTGTGTATCGGGACCGTCCAGTTCAACGTAGATCAATCGAGCTTCAAGGCCCTGTGGGTCGCGTGCTCCATCGCCTGCGGTGATGCGATACTTCAACCGCATCCCGCCGAGCTTGTTGAGGGAAGCAAGGAAATTCGCAATTTTCTGGGCAGCCTGCTGCAGGTCGTCAATAGGCATAACGGAACAGTATCGCAGAGAGGGGCGGGGTCGTGCTCCCACTCACCCCAGCGAAATTGGGACTCAGGCCTCCCGGACCAGCGGTGTCAAATACTCCGGCCCGATCGGGTTCTTCACAGACTCAGCCACAATCCTGTCGATCTCCGCGATAGCATCCCCCTCCAGCCTCCAGCCCATCACGCCTGAGATTGGATCCAGCTGATCTGGCCGCCTGGCTCCCCATAGCGCGACCGAAATGCCAGGACGGTCCAACACCCATCGGACAGCCAGTTCGATAATCGATTTCCCGTAGCGTTCACAAGCAAAACCCGTCAGCCGATCGACGGCTGTCATGTACTGATTGAAGCGCGGCTGCTGGAACTTGGGATCGACAGCGCGAATGTCGTGCTCCTCGAACTTCATATCGCGGTGCATGCGGCCGCCGAGCAGGCTGCGGCACAGCGAACTGTACGTGAGCACGGCAACATTGTTCCTCGCGCACCAGGGAAGAATGCCGGCATCGATCTCGCGCTCGAAGATGTTGTACGGGGGCTGGTCTGAAGCGAGCGGTGCTACACGTCGAAACTCCTCCATCTGCGCCACGTTGAAGTTGCTCACACCGAGTGCGCGCACCTTACCTGCTCCGACAAACTCGGCTAATACTTCGGCTACCTCCTCGACGGGTATCAATGTATCGGGCCAATGAACCTGGTAGAGATCGATGTAAGTGGTACTGAGGCGGCGTAGGCTGTCTTCGAGTTCGCGCCTGAGCCGCTCCGGCGTTGAGTTCGCAAAGACTCCGCGGCTGTTCCACTCAAGCCCGGCCTTTGTGGCTATATAGAACTCTTCGCGACGACCGTGCTGCTGCATTGCCTTGCCGATGAGCTCCTCCGCCCGGCCCCGTCCGTAGATCGGCGCCGTATCGATGAGATTGATGCCCCGTTCGACTGCCCCGAGGATTGTCGAGATCGCATCGTCTTCCGGCACTGCGCCCCATTCCGTTCCGCCAATGGCCCAGGTGCCCAGGCCGACCCTCGAGACTTCGGTTCCAGCAACTCTTGTGGTTTCCATGCAGAAACATCTTAAAGCGCAGCCGTTGCCCCTGACGCAGACCTCGCCCGTAACATCTAAGGCTCAGGAGAAATTAAGGTTTTACCGATATGCTGTTGTCCGTGTTCAAGCGACTGCCATCGCCGCTGCTCAAGCCGCGCAAGTGTCTGCTTTGCCTCGCCATCGCGCTTGGAACACTCGGATCAGCGATTGCGCAAACAAGCGTGCAGACCACCACCCAGACGGACCAGCAGCCGCCCGCAACCGCTACACCGGTTGTCCTCACGTTGCAGGAAGCGATCAAGCGAGCCCAGACCGTCGAACCAAATTTCGCAAATTCCGTTGCGAATGCGCGTGTTGCTGGCCTCGACAAGTCCATCGCCCGCGCCGCTCTTCTTCCCACGGCCCGCTTCAACGGCCAGGGCCTCTATGTGCAACCCAATGGACTTCGCGAAGTGGGCGGAGAAGGCGTCGTCAACACCAATCCGAAATTCGTCTCCGCCGATGCAAGACCTCGCGAGTACATCGCCCAGGGCATCGTCGAGGAAACCGTCAGCCTCGGCGGAATCGCCGCCGTCCGCCGTGCCAACGCCGCGGATGCCGTTGCCAAAGCAGAACTTGAGATTGCGAGGCGCGGCCTGGTCGCCGCTGTGACCGGCTTGTATTACGGACTGGCTTCGGCAGATCACAAGCTGTCCATCGCGCAGCAGGCTGCCAACGAAGCTGCGGACTTTACCAGGTTGACCAGTCAGCGCGAACAGGCTCGTGAGGCCGCCCACGCCGACACCATCAAGGCACAGTTACAGCAGCAGCAACGCGAGCGCGATCTCTCCGATGCAAAACTGAACGCAGACAAGGCACGGCTTGAACTTGGTGTTCTGCTCTTCTCCGATCCGCGGACTCCCTATAACATCAACATCTCTGAATCTCCCGCAGCGCTCGCAACCCGCGAAGACTTCAACCAGCTTGCCTCCAAAAACAATGCCGAGTTGAAAAGCGCGCTCGCAACGCTGAACGCCAGCAGTGCTGACGTGCTCACGGCCCAGGCCGCATACCTTCCATCCATCGGCCTGAATTACACCTACGGAATCGACGCCAACGAATTCGCCGCCCGCGGTCCTTTGACACCGGAAGGGATTCGGACGCATAACCTCGGCTACTCCGCCGCCGTCACGGTCAACCTGCCTGTGTGGGACTGGTTTGCCACCGAACACAAGGTCAAACAAAGCGAGATCAGACGCAACGCCGCTAAGATCGCGCTCACCGCGACCCAGCGCCGCACCATCGCACAACTCGACGAGTCCTATGCCGAGGCGCAGGCCGCGCGTGCCCAGCTAGCATCGTTGGACGACAGCGTAGCTACCGCCGCTGAAAGCCTTCGCCTCACCAGGCTTCGCTACACCGGCGGTGAAGCAACCGTTCTCGAAGTTGTCGATGCGCAATCGGCATTCATTACCGCTCAAAACGCCCGCGAAGATGGCCGAGTGCGCTATGAGACTGCGGTGGCGCAACTGCAAATCTTGACTGGAACGATGTGAACGAATGAACGCAATAGCCCTTAAACGTTGTCTGATCGCCCGTTGTCTGCTCGCCTCGGCGCTGGTCACTGCGCTTGCATTGGCTGGCTGCAAAAAAGAGGAAGCTCCCACGCCGGAGGTCACCGTGCAGGCCGAGCACCCGGAGCAGGGCGCAATCTCAGAGCACATTACCGCCGATGCGATCCTTGCGCCGCTGGCTCAGGCCGCCATCCAGCCCAAGATCAGCGCGCCGGTGAAGAAATTCTACGTTCAGCGAGGAGCAAAGGTGAAAGAAGGCCAGCTTCTCGCCGTTCTCGAGAACGCAGACTTGATTGGAGGCGCGCAGGACAACAAGGGCGCCTACGTCGCTGCGCAGGCGGCCTACGCAACCGCCACCAAGGCTCAGGTCCCGGAAGATGTACAGAAGGCAGAAACGGATTTCGCGCAGGCCAAGGCCAATCTCGATCTGAACACCAGCATCGTCAACAATCGCAAACAGCTCTTTGCAGAAGGCGCGATACCAGGGCGCGATCTTGATACGGCTCAGGCTGCGCTTGTGCAGGCGCAGGCCTCTTATGACACGGCGTCGAAGCATCTCGAGTCCATGAGGAACGTGAATCGTGACGCCGAATTGAAGACGGCGCAGGGCCAGCTCACATCCGCCGAGGGCAAATACAAAGCAGCGGCAGCGCAGGTGAGCTATACGGAAATTCGTAGCCCCATCAATGGTGTGGTCACCGATCGTCCGCTCTATGCCGGTGAAACGCCTGCCGGCGGATCTCCGCTGATCACAGTGATGGATACGTCCTCACTGCTGGCCAAGGCGCACATCGCGCAGAGCCTGGCGCAACAGATGAAACTCGGCGATGAAGCCGCCATCTCGGTCCCGGGGATTGCGGATCCTGTCCCGGCAAAGGTTTCGCAGATCAGCCCTGCACTGGATCCCGGCAGTACGACCATTGAGATCTGGCTGAAAGCCGACAACAAGAAGGGCGCTCTGAAAGTCGGGACGCCCGTCAAGATCTCGATTACCGGCCGCACAGTTGAGAGCGCTCTGAAGGTGCCCGTCTCTTCAATTCTGACTGGAGAAGATGGATCGAAGTCCGTCATGGTCGTCGGCTCGGACAGTACCGCGCAGAAGAAAACCGTCCAGACCGGGATCCAGGACGGAGACGACATCCAGATCACCCAGGGCGTCACCACAACCGACATGGTTATCACCACCGGCGCCTACGGGCTCGACAAGGGCACCAAGGTGAAGATCGGCAAGGCCGACGAAGATGACGACAAGCCCGCCGCGAACAAGGGAGGCGACAAGGACTGATGTCGATCGCCGCTCAGACACCGGTCGCGCGCGACGAGTCCTTTTGGCTGGCGCGATTCACCAGGCCCATCTTCTTCTTCGCCGCTGTCCTCACGATTGCAGGCATCTATGCCGCCTTCCAGGTGCCGATCTCGGTGTTCCCTGAGACGAGTTTTCCCCGCGTCGTCATTGGTATCGACAACGGCGTGATGCCGGTCGAGCAGATGGAAGTCACCATTACCCGGCCCATTGAGAATGCGGTGAATTCCGTGCCGGGACTCGCGACGGTGCGTTCTACAACGAGCCGCGGATCGGCCGAAGTGAGCCTGTTCTTCGACTGGAACGTCGACATGTATCGTGAGCTTCAACTCACCGATGCGGCGCTCAGCAAGGTGGAAAAGGACCTCCCTCCAACGACGCGGATCACAACCAATCGCCTGACCTTTGCGACGTTTCCGATCCTCGGGTACAGCCTTACATCCGACACAGTGCCACAGACGCAGTTATGGGAGCTTGCCACCTACGAACTGAAGCCGCCGCTTAACCGCGTAGAAGGTGTCAGTACGGTTGTCGTGCAGGGCGGTCAGACGCCCGAGTTCCACGTCACGCCAAATCTTCCGCTCCTCGCCACAAACGGCGTCACTGTCACTGATCTGGTCAACGCCATTCAGGCTTCCAACATCATCGACTCGCCGGGCCTCTACGAAGCCAATCACCAGCTGATCCTCGGGCTGGTGGGCGCCCAGGTACACGACGCGGACGAGTTGCGGCAGCTCGTGATCAAGACAACCGCCGCGGGCGCTCCGGTTCGCGTGGCCGATGTGGCCACGGTTGATCCTTCAACGTTGCCGATATATACCACAGTCACCGCAAATGGAAAGAGCGCGGTGCTCATCAACATTGCGCGCCAGCCAGATTCGAATACGGTTGCCGTTGCGGATGCAGTCAGCGCGAGAATTGCGCAGCTTCGCGAGCAGTTGCCGGCCGGCGTGAAGCTAGAGCCTTTCTACGATCAGTCGCAACTGGTGCGCGACAGCATCGCGAGCGTCCGCGACGCGATCTTTATTGGATTGATCCTTGCCTGCATCATTCTCTTTCTGTTCCTGCGGGACTGGAGTTCCTCCCTGGTTGCAGGACTTGTTATTCCCGTCACCGTCGCGGTCACGATTCTCATTCTCTGGGCCATTGGAGAAAGCTTCAACCTGATGACGCTCGGTGGCCTCGCTGCAGCGATCGGCCTCGTCATCGATGACGCCATCGTCGTGGTAGAGAACATCGTGATGCACCGGGACAACGGCGAACCGCGTGGAAGCGCGGTACGGAAGGCGCTGAGCGAGATCACGGTTCCGCTGATCGGGTCGACCATCACTCCCGTCGTCGTCTTTCTGCCACTTATCTCGGTCAGCGGTGTCACGGGGACATTTTTCCGGGCGCTGGCCATCACCATGGCATCGGCACTCCTTACGTCGCTCATGCTGGCGCTGACCTGGACGCCGGGCCTGAGCCTCGTTCTTTTACGCAATCGCAATGCCGAAAACATAGAACAAAAAGATCACGCGGCCGGCCGCTTGCTCTCCGGCACATTGCGAATTCACCATCGCGTCCTCGACTGGGCCATTGCAAAACCCTTGTTGCTTGGGCTCGCCTGTCTTTTGCTTGTGATTGGGACATACGTCGGCTACCGCTTCCTTGGCTCGGACCTGCTGCCGGAGATGGATGAAGGCGGATTCATTCTTGACTACATCATGCCGGCCGGCAGTTCCCTCACCGAGACCAATCGCGTACTCCAGCATGTTGAGCGAATCCTGCGCGAGCAGCCGGAAGTGGAAAGCACATCGCGCCGCACCGGACTGCAGATGGGTCTTGCCGCAGTGACCGAGGCCAACACGGGCGACTTCACGGTGAAACTGAAAGCCAAACGCAGCCGCGGCATCGACGAGATCATCGATGATGTGCGGCATGAGATTAATAAGACCGAACCCGAGCTGGACGTCGACTTCCCGCAGGTTCTGCAGGACATGATCGGCGATCTCTCGAACGCTCCCGAACCCATCCAGATCAAGATTTTCAGCGAAGACGAGGCCCTGCTCACGCAACTCGGCCCACGCGTCGGCAGCGCCATCGAAAAGATCTCCGGCGTCGTCGATGTCAAGAACGGCATTGAGGACACGATTAGCGGCCCGGCAACCAGCTTCCAAGTCGATCCCACCGTAGCAACTCGCCTCGGCTTCACTCCGACAGAAGTTGCCGAAGACGCAACGTCGATTCTCGATGGCCTTCCCACCAACGACCCCCTCATCGCAAATGGCCGTCCGTATACGATTCGAATTCGACTGAGTGACGATCATCGCAAGTCTCTCGACGCCATCCAGAACACAGTGTTCAACAGCGCCTCGGGTCACACGGCTACGCTCGGATCGCTGGCAACGATTCAGCAGCTTCCACCCCAGAACGAAATACGGCGCGAGAATTTGCAGCGCATGGTCGTCGTCACCGGCCGGCTCGAAGGCTCAGACCTTGGTACAGCAATGACGAAAGTCCGCCAGACAGTAGGCGGTCTTCATCTTCCGCCTTCCGTTCGCGTCACGTATGGCGGCACTTACGAAGAACAGCAGAAGTCGTTCCACGATCTGTTGAAGGTGCTGATGCTGGCTTTGGCGCTCGTTTTCGGAGTACTGCTGGCGGAATTCCGCAACTTCCCTGCTCCGATCGCGATTCTGACCTCGTCAATACTTTCGATCTCCGGAGTCATTGCCGCACTGCTCATTACGCATACCTCGTTCAACGTCGCGTCATTTATGGGGCTCATCATGGTCATCGGGATCGTGGCAAAGAACGGAATCCTTCTGCTCGATGCGGACGAAAAGTTTCGAGCGCAGGGAGTTTCGGCGGCTGAGGCGATGATCCATGCAGCGCAGCGCCGCCTCCGCCCCATCGTGATGACAGCCATTGCTGCCGTCTGCGGGATGCTTCCGCTGGCATTCGCCATCGGCGCGGGATCGCAGATGCTTCAGCCGCTTGCCATCGCCGTCATCGGCGGATTGACGGTCTCGATGGTGCTCAGTCTCGTCGTCACGCCCATCGTCTATTTCCTTCTGACGAAGAATCGATCAACAAACATCGCGTGAAGGTGGGTGCGACGGCCTCGCGCCTGAGACGTGGGAAATCACTGCCTTCCAGGTGTCACAATAAAGGCATGCTTACCGAGCCCGTAAAGCTCACCGCCACCGAAGCCCGTGTTCTGGGATCCCTGATAGAGAAGGAAATCACCACGCCCGACTACTATCCGCTCTCGATGAATGCGCTGATGAACGCCTGCAACCAGCGCTCGAATCGTGAGCCGGTGATGAATATCGATGAGGATGATCTGCGGCAGGCGCTGCACAGCCTCGAAGCAAAACAGCTGGCGGGCCGGGCGCGATCCGCCGACGGCCGCGTTACCAAATACGAGCACTGGCTGGGCGAAGCCTTCAATTTCAGCCGCGCAGAGACAGCACTGATCTGCGTCTTGTTACTACGAGGAGCTCAGACTCCGGGAGAACTCCGCGGCCGCACCGAGCGGCTGCACGAATTCGTCGAGATCGGCGACGTAATTGCCGGACTGCAGAAATTGGCCGAGCGCGACCCTTCGCTGGTCGTGCTTCTGCCGCGCCAGCTTGGCGCGCGCGAATCGCGCTACGCACACCTGCTAAGCGGACCCGTTGAATTTGCAACAACATCTGCAGAGACTTCGTCACCGGCACAGCCGGAAGCAATCTCGTCACAATACGACGACCGCATCGCGCAGCTTGAATCCACAGTCGCCGAGCTTCAGCGAGAAATTGCTACACTGCGCGAGAAGATCGATACTTTGTTCGGATAGTGCGGAAGGAAAGTGCGAGTTGAGCTAAATCAGCTCGTACCCTGCGAACCAGTATCCAATTTCGAAGTTGGCTGTATCCTCGGCGTCGGAGCCATGGATCGCATTCGCCCCAATCGACTCAGCGTACTTCTTGCGGATGGTGCCTTCTTCCGCATTGGCCGGATTGGTCGCGCCCATCAATTTGCGCAGATCGGCGATGGCATTGTCCTTTTCAAGAACCATCAGGAAAATCGGCCCAGAAGACATGAAGCCGCACAGATCGCCGAAGAACGGCCGTTCCTTATGGACATAGTAGAAGCCCTGCGCCTGCTCCTGCGAGATCGACTGCTTGCGAATGGAAACAATCTTGAATCCGGCCCTCTCAATGTCCGCCAGGATCGCCCCCGCGTGACCGTTCTTCACCGCGTCGGGCTTGATGATGCTGAAAGTGCGCTGCGCCACTCAATCACTCCTCAAAGTTGATCTAGTCCCATCCATCATTGTACTTGTCACTTCTGAAGGCATGCCTGCGCGGCAATCTGCTAGAGTTTCGCCATGCAACGCTTAGCCGCTGTACTTCCTTATTCGGGCCTTGCTCTCCTTGTTCTACTCGCCGCAACACCCGCTTTTGGCCAGACTCACGCTGAGTCAGTGCAGACCGCGCATGAGCTTCGGGTCTTCGACACATCGCTGATCGACAGTGCCATCAGTCCCTGCGAGAACTTTTATCGCTTCAGCTGCAACTACTGGTTCAAGCGCACCCCGCTGCCAGCGGATCAAGTTGCCTACGGACGTTACACCGAGCTCTTCGAACTCAATCGAGTTCATCTCAAAGAAATCCTCGAAGAAGCGTCCAGGGGAAATCCAAATCGCACCCCCAACGAGCAGAAGATCGGCGACGAATATACCAGCTGCATGGACACGGCATCGATCCAAAAGCTCGGCCTCACGCCCCTTAAACCGGAACTCGACCGGATTGCCGCGCTGCGGCAGACGGATCAGCTACCGGTGCTACTGGCGCATCTGCACACGATCGGCGTGGATGCATTTTTCAATTTCAGCGCGACGCAGGACTTCGCGGACGCCAACCAGGTCATCTCGTTCTATAACGCTGGCGGTCTCGGGCTTCCGGAACGCGACTACTACTTTCGTACCGATGCCAAGTCTGTCGAGCAACGCAAGCAGTACGTTGAGCATGTCCGCAAGATGTTCGTCCTCGCCGGCGAACCGGAGGCGCAGGCCGCGAAGGACGCTGACACGGTAATGACCATCGAAACCCGCCTGGCGAAAGCGTCATTTACGGTTACCGAGCAGCGCGATCCGCAGAACCTGAATCACCCAACCGATGTAGCTGCTCTTTCAAAGAATCTCACTCACTTCAAGCTTGCCGACTATGACGAAGCCGCGCACGCGCCCGCAACTGGCAAAGCCAACGAGAGTGAGCCGAAATACATGGCCGAGTTCAATGATCTGGTCGCAACGACGCCGGTCGACCAGATCCGCACGTATCTACGATGGCATCTGCTGCATGCCTATGCCGGAACCAGCATGCCGGAGGCCTTCGAGACAGAAACCTGGAATTTCTATGCGCACACTCTCAACGGCGCGGAGAAGCAGCAGGAACGCTGGAAGCGCTGCACCAGCCGCGTCGATCGCGAGATGGGCGAAGCACTCGGACAGGTTTATGTCGCGAAGTTCTTCCCTCCCGAAGAGAAGCAGCGGGCGCTCGATATGACTCTCGCGATCGAGCAGGCCATGAGCAAGGATATTGACTCGCTCGACTGGATGAGCCCGGCGACCAAAGAGCAGGCAAAACAGAAGCTCAAGACGGTGATGAACAAGATCGGCTATCCCGACAAATGGCGGGACTACTCGAAGCTGGTCATCGTGCGTGGCGATACGCTGGGCAACCTAGAGCGGGTGCGCCAGTTCAACTTCAATCGCCAGCTGGCCAAGATCGGCAAGCCGGTCGACAGAGGCGAGTGGACCATGTCGCCGCCAACCGTGAATGCTTATTACGATCCGCAGCAGAACAACGTGAACTTTCCTGCGGGATACTTCCAGCCTCCGTTCTTCAGCGATAAGGAGGACGATGCGGCCAACTACGGCGATATGGGTTCGACCATCGGCCACGAGCTCACCCATGGCTTCGATGACGAAGGCCGCCAGTTCGACAAGGACGGCAACCTGAAGGATTGGTGGAGCAAGGAAGACGAAGATAAATTCAAGCAGAAGGCCCAGTGCATGGTCGACCAGTACGACGCGATCGAAGCTGTTCCCGGCGTGCACCTGAACGGGAAGCTCACTCTGGGCGAGAATCTCGCGGATCTCGGCGGTCTGTGGCTGGCATGGCTCGCGTGGCAGGACAAGGCGCAGGCCGCGCACCTCGACATGAACGCGAAGACGGACGGCTACACGCCGGAACAGCGCTTCTGGATTGCATATGCACAGCAGTGGTGCACGCAGACGCGTCCGGAGCAGCTTCGGAGCCAGGCACAGACCGATCCGCACGCGCCGGATGAGTATCGAACAAATTCTGTCCTGCAGGATCTGCCGGAGTTTGCGAAGAGCTTCAATTGCAAGCCAAACGACAAGATGGTGAGCGCGAAGGCGTGTCGAGTGTGGTGAGGGGTGGCGGTTCAGGCGGATGCGGGCTTGCGCCCGTATCACACTGAGTGAAGCATGTTCAGCGCCAGCTCCCACAGGTTTGTCGCAATCTGTCCTGCTGGTTCCTCGAGCGCCAGCTTCGCAGATTGTCCCGCCCACATCTGCATCCGATCGGCTTTGCCCTCTTTGGCAGCGGTCTCGCGCATGAGCCGTGTGAAGCCGCGCTGTAATGGATAAGGAGCGGGCGGGGGAGCATCGGGCGAAGCCGACTTACGCACATACTCATTCGCGACTCCACGCCCGGGACGCCCAGTGAATGCGCTCGTAATCATCGTCTCGTCTGCTTCCGTCTTGCCAAGTGCATCAGCCCACGCCGGGTTGATCTTCGCCTCAGGGCAGCGCAGGAAGCCCGTGCCGATCATTACCGCGCTCGCGCCAAGAATTAAAGCCGCGGCGACCCCACGAGCGTCGGCGATTCCGCCCGTGGCGATCACGGGGATGCTCACTGCGTCCACGATCTGCGGCAGCAAAACGAAGAGTCCCACCATCCTCTGCACAGCTTCGTCTGCATCGAATGTCCCCCGATGTCCGCCTGCCTCCGCACCCTGCGCGATGATCGCATCGGCTCCCGCGGCTTCGGCGGCCCTGGCTTCGGCGACAGTCGTTGCCGTCGCAAACCAGAGAATGCCCCTTGCTTTCATCTCTCGGAAAACCTCCGGCGCATAGAGCCCCATGATCGACGAGATCGCTTTGGGACGTGCCGCCAGCATCGCCTGGCACTGCGCGTCGAAGTCCGGCAACACGCCTTCAGCAGCACTCTCCGAAACCTCCGGACCCCATTGGGCAAGGTATTCACGTTGACGCTGCTCCAGTTCCGCATCGCGCTTGGGTGTCGGCCCGGGAATCCAGAGATTGACCTGAAATTCGCCGTGACTCTGCGCGCGAAATTCTGCGCACCAGGCGGAGATTTCGTCAGGCTTCATGAGCAGTGCACCACACGCACCCATGCCTCCTGCGTTCGCGACAGCCGCCGATAAGGACACCGGGCTCGCACCGGCCATCGGCGCGAGCAGAACAGGCAAACGAATGCCGAGACGCGTCGCGAACTTCTCAGCACGCGCAACTGCTTTGCTAATTTCCTTCATTGGGGTTTCTCCGCACAGATATTGTTCTTGCGGCCTTCAGAAAAAGAAAGCCCACCGCATGGTGGGCTTTCCGCTTCTGCCGGGAGCTAGCAGCCAGGAGCTAAGTGCTGCTTCACTTTCCAATCACCTTCGCCAGCGTCTCCCCGATCTCGGCCGGCGATACCACTACGTGAATGCCGGCTTCGCGCATGGCCTTCATCTTGTCAGCCGCCGTTCCCTGCCCGCCGGAAATGATTGCTCCTGCGTGGCCCATGCGGCGTCCGGGAGGTGCCGTCTGTCCGGCGATGAACCCGACCACCGGCTTCTTCACCTTCTGTTTGACGAATTCCGCCGCAGCTTCTTCATTGGTTCCGCCGATCTCGCCGATCATGATGATGGCTTCGGTCTCGGGATCGTCATTCAGCAGCTTCAGGGCATCGATGTGCGTTGTGCCGATGATGGGATCGCCGCCGATTCCGATGGCGGTCGACTGCCCGATGCCGCGCTGCGTGAGCTGATGCACTGCCTCGTAGGTGAGCGTGCCCGAACGCGATACGATGCCGACGTTGCCTTCCTTGTGGATACGGCCCGGCATGATGCCAATCTTGGCCTTACCCGGCGAGATCACACCCGGGCAGTTAGGCCCGATCAGCCGCGACTTCGAAGTTCTCAGCTTCGCCCAGACCCTTATCATGTCAAGCGTTGGAATGCCCTCAGTGATACAAACAATCAGAGGAATGCCCGCATCTTCGGCCTCGAGAATCGCATCCGCAGCAAAGGGCGGCGGCACAAAGATCATCGTCGCGTTCGCGTCCGTCTGCTGCACGGCATCGGCGACGGTATTGAAAACCGGCCAGCCTTCATGCGTGGTTCCGCCCTTGCCAGGCGTTACGCCGCCCACAACCTTGGTGCCGTACTCCGCGCAGCCAAGTGCGTGAAATGTGCCTTCCTTACCCGTAATGCCTTGAACGATGAGCCGCGTGTCATTGCCAACTAATACTGACATTACTTAACCCCCTTCGCGGCCGCTACGACCAGTTCCGCAGCTTCCTTCATGGTTGCGCCGACCTGGAAGTTCAGGCCTGAATCCTTCAGGATCTTTCGGCCTTCTTCAACATTCGTTCCTTCGAGCCGCAACACAATCGGCACCTTCACATTGAGCTTCTTCGCCGCGGCGACAACGCCGGTCGCAAGCCGATCGACGCGGAGGATTCCGCCGAAGATATTAATGAAGATCGCCTTCACATTTGCGTCAGACAGCAAAATCTCAAACGCATGCTCGATCTGTTCCTGCGTGGCGCCGCCGCCTACATCCAGGAAGTTCGCAGGCGAACCGCCGGCATACTGGATGATGTCCATCGTGGCCATCGCCAGGCCGGCGCCGTTGACCATGCAGGCAATGGTGCCGTCGAGCTTGATGTAATTGAGCGCGTACTTGCTGGCCTCCACCTCAAGCGGATCTTCTTCAGCTACGTCGCGCAGCGCCTTGATGTCGGCATGGCGGAACAGCGCGTTGTCGTCGAAGGTGATCTTCGCGTCCAGCGCGAAGAGCTTGTCGTCTTTGGTCGTGATGAAGGGGTTGATCTCGACCAGCGAAGCATCTGTATCGATGAAAGCCTTGTAAAGGCTCTGCAGAAATGCAACCGCCTGGTTGATCTGGGTCGGCTTCAATCCGACCGCGAATGCAAGCTTGCGAGCCTGCCATGCGCCGAATCCCACTGCGGGATCGATCGCCTCCTTAAAAATCGCCTCGGGCGTTTTTGCCGCCACTTCTTCGATCTCCATGCCGCCGGCTCGCGATGCCATGAAGACCAGCTTGCCGGTCGCGCGGTCGAGCACGATGCCGAGATAGAGTTCGCGATCGATGGCTGCCGTCTCTTCGATCAGGAGACGCTGCACCTTCTGCCCCTGCGGGCCGGTCTGGTGCGTAACGAGTTGCATACCGAGAATGCTCTTGACATGCTCTTCGGCGTCTTCGCGACTTCGTGCCACTTTGACGCCGCCGCCTTTGCCGCGTCCGCCGGCGTGAATCTGCGCCTTCACCACTACGCCGCTCGCGCCCTCGGCGAAAAGCCTACGCGCCACGGCTGCGGCTTCTTCAGGCGTATTTGCCATTTCGCCCTTGGGCACGGCCACGCCATACTTCGCCAGGATCTCTTTTGCCTGATATTCGTGAATTTTCATGTTGGTAGGGTCCGCCCGGTCTGCTGAGGTTTCAGGGAATTGTTTCTGGACAGCGACAAACTACGTCAGCACGATCGTGCCAGCGGTAAGAAGATACTATCTTGCTGCACGATAGGGTCGCAAACGCTCGACCTCGGTGAGTGCGCTATTTGGGATTGGGATTGCGCCCACGGAGCCAGACCGTCCAAAGAATGCCAAATGCAAGGACGGTCAATATCGGCCACGCGAAAATGAACGACCCATGCGCCAGAGCCCAGCTGTGAAACAGAGGCCAATTCATTGCGTCGAATAGCATCGCAAGCGGGATCATTAGTAAGAAGCCAAGAATTACTGACGTCAAACATCCCAGAGCGATCTTCATCGCATGGAGGCTCCCGCTTAAGTGGTGTGAAAGTATTGCAAACTTCTGCTCGCTATTTCTAGGACTTCACGAGCTTCCAGCCGGCGAATGGTTTCACGGTTGCGCAACTCGGGCTGCCGTCCTTTCCTGTGCCGGGAACGTGCGTTTCGAATACAGCATGTGGCCCGCGAGCAGCTTGCTCGACCATCTGCAAACTGATGCCGGTGAGCGGAATTTTCAAGCGCCGGCTCCACTCGGTGTTAGTTTGGCCCGCAAAGGCGCCAATGCCGATATAAACGAAGCGCGCATCGGGCGGCCCCTGAACGAACGGGCCAAGTAAATTCGGTGCGGCAGCCTCGGGTTCGATATTTGCCCGCGCAGTGAACTCGAATCGCAGATCGCCAGTCTGCGACCTCTGTTTCTGCACGATTTCGTAATTGGTTCCCTTTCCTTTCTGCAGGGCAAAGTCCACGCCGGCTGGCGGTTTCTCCAGAACAATTCGAAAGGTCAACTCGCGTTCCATGATCGGCTCCGATTGGTAATTCATTCCTGAATGTAACTGGCGCAAAGCAACGAGCAAAACCGGAATACCACAAGAAGCCGGCCATCGAGCCGAAATGCCGCGATTGCAGGTGCTAGCTCGTTTAACGCGGCATGATCGTCCCCGCGGTTACCATAATCAGAGATATGGATGCTCTGAAGACCCTGTTGAAGCCGCTCGCTGAAGATGGCGCACAACTCACGCGCGAAGAGTCGCGCGATGTCCTTCGCCAGATTCTCTCCGGTCAGGTGCCCGACGTGGAAACGGCTGCGCTGCTTACCGTCTTTGCCACGCGAGGCGAACAGGCCCCAGAACTGGCCGGCTTTGTGGATGTTATGCGGGAACAGTGTGTTCCCGTTCCCCTCACCGACGAAGAGCGGGAGGAACTGGTGGACTGCGTTGGAACAGGAGGGGGCGGTCCGCTGACCTTCAACATTTCCTGCGGGGCCGCGCTTGTCGCTGCGGCAGCTGGAGCCAGGGTCGCGAAGCATGGCAATCGCGCCGTCACCTCCCGTTGCGGAGCGGCCGATGTGCTCGAGGCGCTTGGCGTGCCCATTGACCTTTCGCCTGATCTCGCGGTTGAATGCCTGCGCGAAACGGGCTTCGTCTTCCTCTTCGCGCCGCTGTACCATCCGGCGATGAAAGCAATGAACTCGCTGCGTCGGGCGCTGGGATTTCGAACGATCTTCAACCTCTGTGGACCGCTGACCAATCCCGCCCATGCGCGCATCCAGGTGGTGGGAGTTCTCGCTCCGAGCCGTGTGCTTCTTGTGGGCCGCGCGCTTCAGGCCCTCGGATCGAAACGGGCATTCGTTGTTCACGGAACCGACGGCATCGATGAACTGACAACAACGGGCGATTCCGTCGTCGCCCGCATCGAGGAGATTGAGGGCGAAACGGAGCCCCACCTGAAAGCAGCTCGCGTAACACCCGAGATGGCCGGCTTGCCTCGCGCCAACCTGGAAGATTTCACCGGGGGCGACATCGAAACCAACAAAGCTCTGCTCTACGACGTGATCACAGGGATCAAGGGCGCGCGCCGCGACATCGTCCTGCTGAATGCGGCTGCTACTCTTGTCGCCGCAGGGCTAGCCGAGAGCCTCAAAGAAGGCGTGACAATGGGGGCCGAAGCCATCGATTCTGGGCAGGCGGCCGCCACTCTGGCGAAACTCAGGCAATTCGGAGAAAAGCACGCAAGAAAGTAACGCTCGTCCGTTCCTCAACCAGAAGCGGCCAGAATTGCCGCTCTTCATGCTCGCAAGAAGGAGCCGTTTATGAACCGCAAGCTCGCCGTCATCATTCCCGCAATACTCCTCGCAATCATCTCGGCGTCAGCACAACAGCCGGCACAGCCGCAGCTCAAGGTCGACAGCAGCAATCGCACACTCACGGTCTCGGCGACCGATAATGTTTCGGTCGAGCCGGATTTAGCCGTCCTGCATATCGGCTTTGTCACGCAGCCGCAGGACGCCAAATCGGCCTATGCTGAGGGAACGCGCGCGTCGAACGCCATCATTGCCGCACTCAAGCAGGCGAGCGTGGCGGAAACCGCGATTCGCAGTGAGTCGCAGTACCTCGACCGTGACTGGTCCACCAAACTACGCAAATACACTCTGCATCAGGACTGGACCGTAAAAGTCGCGCCTGAGCGCGCGGCAGAGATCCTCGATGCCGCCATCAACGCAGGAGCTACATCCAGCGGCCAGATCGAGTGGACTGTGAAAGACGAGAAGGCGCTGGAAGCTCAGGCTCTCGACAAGGCAGCTGCCCGCGCGAAAGCAAATGCTGAAGTGCTGGCCAAGGGCATGGGTGTGCGTCTCGGATCACTGGTCTACGTCAGCAACCAGATGTCTGCGCCTTCCTTTCCGAGGCCGATGCAGATGATGGCGATGAAAGCGGCAGACAACGCGCAACAGCCGCTGGCGATCGAGCCGCACCAGGTCAGCCGCGAAGCCACTGTCTACGCTGTTTTCGCCATCGAGTAGGCCCGCGAGACGTTCGTTTCACCGGCTTCTTTTTGCCACACATTCTGAATCACCGCGGATCTCCGGCGCATCCATTACTTGTTTGAACAAATGTATTGATCTCTCAGCATAGCTGGGCAGATCGCGCCGGAGTAGACCTGATGTCCAGCTTGAACACCCGCCAACCTGCAATCTTTCTGCCTCACGGCGGAGGTCCGTGCTTCTTCATGGACTGGACCTGGGGCCCGGCGGAAACCTGGCATGCAACGCAGCGCTTTCTCGAGACGCTGAGTTCCACCCTGCCCTCGCAGCCCAGGGCAATTCTCGTCATCAGCGGCCATTGGGAGGAGCCAGCCCTTACCGCAGGCGCCGCCGCGAACCCCGAACTCATCTTCGACTACTCCGGATTTCCCGCGCACACCTATGAACTCACCTGGCCCGCGCCCGGCGATCCAGCGCTGGCGGCGCGGGTCAGTTCACTTTTACAGGCTGCGGGTCTACCTTCCGCTACCGATACAAAGCGAGGCTACGATCACGGCGTCTTTGTGCCGCTCAAGGTCGTCTTCCCGGAGGCGCAGATTCCGGTAGTCACGCTTTCGCTGGATCACTCGCTCGAACCCGGTCTGCACATCGCTGCCGGACGCGCTCTGGCTCCTTTGCGCGATGAGGGAGTGCTCATCGTCGCGAGCGGCATGAGTTTCCACAACCTGCGCGGCTACTTTCAGCCGCAGACGACGGAACGCTCGCGGGCATTCGACGCCTGGCTCACGGCCGCAGTCGATTCTCCCGCCAGACAGCGCAACGCCCTGCTCGAGAAATGGCGTAGCGCTCCCTTTGCGGAATACGCCCACCCGCGCGAAGAGCACCTGATTCCCCTGATGGTTGCCTCCGGCGCGGGCGGCAACGTCCCCGGCAAGCGCATCTTCACCGACGAACCGATGGGCGCCCAGATCAGCGCCTATCGCTTCGACGGCTGAGCAGCATCAGAAACTCGACGCAGATCAGCTAGTTCGTGATGGGCACCCCCATCTCCCTCACACGCTGACCGGATCCCTTCTGTCGAGCAGTAATCGCAGAATGTGTTGGTTTCACGCGTGATCGAGTTGCATGCTCTCCGACCATCGCAACGACAGGATTTCGCCTGGCTCAATATGTCAGGTATGTGCCCGGTCCGTACCGATAAGAGGACCCCCCTCCCCCCCGGGGGGTCGATATTGTTTTCAATGGTTTACGGCCAAAACGCGCCGCAAATATCTCTTTCTAAAAGACTTAATCCTTAAATATTTCTCAGCAAAGGACTTAACGGACGAAATGTACGAGAGAGCCTGAAGGCAGTCCGCGCAGATGCTGGAGGGCAATTCGACAGTCTCAGGTGGAGTATGTCTCTATTATGGAGAATTGCGCGAAATGATCTGCAAAGTTGGGGAGAAATTCTTCTGCCGATACTCCGTTCAGTCGCAGCCTAGCTCCGGTCCCTTCTCCTCCGGGGCCAGGTATCCTCCGCCCTGAAGGTCGTAGACTCCGCTTTTTGATTCCGTACCGCCGGCCAGAAATACAGTGCCGGAATAAAGCACGCAGTGACTGTCATCGATATTGGTTGCGGCCGATCTGTCGGCCACGACCCGCGCCAGGTTATGGAGATGAACGGTCGCGGGAGGCGTCCACGCAGTGTCTGGAGACAGAACCAGATTCATCTCGCGACTCGCACCCGCGCCGCTGACGGCTCTGGCCAGCACCGCCGCAGGTGCAGGTGTGACCGTAATGCTGACAGGGCTTGAAGTACTCGCGGCGTAAGTGGTGTCGCCTCCGTACGTAGCAGTGAGAGATTCGGTTCCGGCCGCAGCAAACGTGGCTGAGAGAGTCGCCGTACCGGAACTGAGCGTACCAGTGCCGAGGGTGGAATTACCGGCGAAAAAGGTGACCGTACCCGTGGCGGCGCTGGGCGCAACAGTGGCCGTCAAGGTGGTGCTGGCGCCGGCCGAGACCGAGGAGTTGGATGAGGTTAGCGTGGTGGTGGTCGCCGTGGAACCGCCGCCGGTGCCGGTGGCGGGCGGTGGATCCCAGAAGCCCTTACAGCCGCCCAGAAGGAGCGCAGCCATCAGGGTCACCGTTGTGGCAGAAAGAGGCGACAAATGTACCGGTTTAATGAAATTGTCGAACATGGCAGAATTTGCCTTTCTTTACAGATTCATTCGCGGCGCACGCCCGCTTAGATGCCGGCACGGAGAATATGGCTTGTGGTCTTCAGCGCTTTCGCGTGGAGGAGGGACGAAGACTCAAGAAAGTTCCGTGAAGTCCACGACACAACCTGAACCCAGGATTCGCGCTAAGACACGCTGGCGATAATGTTATTCACGCTGGAGTATTAATCGAGTTTATAGACAATCCGTATACATTCCTACGACCACTGGATCGGATACGACGGTTCCGTTTTCGTCAACATTAACCCGAACACCGATCATTGCTGCGTCGTCGCCACATGCGACGCTTGCGCACTCGGCGATGCCCTTGACATAAATCTCGCCACTGACTTCGTTTCGCCCAGCGATCTGGTAAGAATTCATCGGGATTTTTTCGGACGCAAAGAAAGCTATTACGCCAGCCTTCTTGGTTCCCGGTTTGAGCGATATTTTGGCGTTCGCTTCGATTCGTTGCTCTTTCGCCTGAAAGTCGGCGGCCCTCTGCTTGCAGCGAGTTGGAATCGGGCGAACAGATTGATAGGCTTCCCACATCCAAAACCGGCAATCGTCGTTCGTAAACCAGCAGACCGTACCAGTGGCGAGTAATGAGGGCCGAAAATTCAGGAAAGTTCCGTATTGCGCACGATACGTCACGACTCCCGATGAGGCTCGAGCCGGTGCGGCCGTTTGGTGCGTTGCTCCTGCTAGAATCTCCGCTTAGCAACACAACAGGGAGAAGCGACCGATGTCAAGAATCTATCTTGGCTTAATTTGCGGCCTAGTCTTCGGCGGTCTCGATTCCGCGATGATGCTTCCTCTCAGTTTTCCCGACAAGCGAGCCGCCCTTCTTGGCGCGTTCATCGCACGCTTCGGCCTTGGATTCGTGATCTGTAATGTAAAGCTCCCCTGGCCGGGTTGGATTGTCGGATTGCTCCTCGGGATCCTATTGAGCCTGCCCGACGCCATCATTACGAAAGCAATGGTTCCGATTCTGGTGTCGGGAGCGATTGGTGGATTGGTCATTGGGGTAATTGCCGCGAAGTTTGGCCACTAAGTGTGTGGTTCCGGGCGAGTGACCGCCCACTTGAAAGTAACCCGATGTTGAATTATTTCCGGATAGACCACGACACTCCCGCAATGCACATTCAGGGCCGATCAGAGTGATAATTAGATTTGAAAGCAACGGAGCGCCTATGTCCGAAGGTGCAAGCCAGATTACCTGCGAAGAATTCCAGCGCCGCCTCTGCGAACTACTTGCTTCTGACGAACCAATCGAACAGCATCCCCATTACAAAACGTGCATGATCTGTCGTTGTCTTGTTTCCAATTTCGAGCAGATGATTGAGAACACACTAGGCGAACGCCTCGGCACCGATGGTGGGCCAGAGTCCACGCCCACCGACGATTGGCCGGAGTCCACATGAATCGCTGATTCCTCCAGTCACCGCCAAAACCGGACAGAACCCAAATTCGGGGTTATGTCCGAGTTGCCCACAACACATCAATAAATTTATCTGTCCGGGCTTTGAATGGCATTCTTAGAGCTGAATATTCGTGGGGCAATCAATGAACTCCAAGAGAACGACTATGTGCTCAGGGATGCAACTCGCTGCTCTAGCACTGTTCATCGTCGATATTACTCACTCGGCCCATTCTTCAGGATAACTTTTTCGATGCGGGCCGCCAGACTACGCGATATGGGCGCAGTAATGTGATTAGTGTCTATATAGGCTGGAATGCCCCCGATCACAGAGTGACAGACGGCACCATCACAGAACACATCTTTGAAGTTCAAATACTCGACATCCCCTGGAAGCATCATCGCCACGGCGCGTCCAAGTGGCGTGCTCGTTGGAACCTGCGTCTCATCGAACGTGCATGGGTCGTTCTTTGTGCGTGCTCGTGCGAGACAATCTGGCAGAGCGAACGGCAGATTTGGTACATCGTCGATAACGACGACCCGTTTCCCCGCCGCGCGAAATCGTCTCAGGACTTCAGCTACGCCGCGACCGTTGTCGTCACTCCAACCGCCCCTTTCATTGAGAATCCTCTCTTTATAGGCATTGTCCGATACCACGACTGTATCGATCTGCTTGTCAGCAATGATCGCTGCCGCAGCCGCACGCCGCCAGACTCGGCAAGCGTCGCGAAACTCCGGAAGGATGTAGAAATCAAGAGAGCGATCATCGGTTGTTATTGCACAGGATGAGGCGGAATAAACCCGAACACGTATACCTCGCTGTGCCACAAACGTGGCCAGAGCCTGCTCCCACATTCCGGCGTGAGAATCGCCGAAAACGGCGATGCGCTGCTTAGTCGCGTTTTCGGCAGCGCCGAACTCGCACGGAGCGAGAGTGGGGTCGCCCAGTTCATTCTGGCAATAAACGAAATTGCGGTTTCTCGCCACAGAAGCGCCATTCGGGAACACGTTGACTTGAGTCTTGCGGCTTTGCAGCGCGTAAACTCTGTCGGCCAGAAGATGAGAATCCGGACAATGCGCGCCGGGTTCAGTCGCGCGGGCGCCGAAACACGCATCTGGATTCAACGAAAGACGATAGAGTCTTTCCCCAGCCTTGAAAGATTCTCCTTCGAGATATCGAGCTCCAAGAAACGCAAACGCAGCTACGCTCGCAGATATCAACAAATAAGTAATAAGAGCGGACCCGTTGCCGGACAGTCTCGCCGGCTGCTTTCGGGCAGGCGGAGCAAACCGGAAGCGATCTTCAATTTGGCGTTTGGTGATGTCCGACAAGGCGAACGAAATCCCGAGCAGCACAATTCGATAAGCAACTTTAAGTTTGGCTACTCCCAAGGCTAGAGGCGCGACAATCAATAGCGGCCAATGCCAGAGGTAGAGCGAGTAGGAAATATCGCCTATCCACTGAACCGGTGCGAAGCCTATTATCCGGCTCGCCAGAGCAGAACGGTGATCGTCGCCGATAACGAGAACGATGGAGGCAGCTAGAACGGCCGGAACTGCGGAAAGACCGGGAACACCCGACTCTGGTTTGAGAAACCAACACGAAGCGATAAGCGTTAGCCATGCGGCACCGAAAAGCGGCTTGATCCAACCCGCCGGCAACCGATTCTTCAGGTTGCCGAGCATCAGGCTCGCAAGACCGCCAGCCGCGAATTCCCACGCGCGCGCATAAGTGAGGAAATAGGCGGCCGTGGGATTGTGATGGACAGCCAGAATCGCCGAAATCAACGAAAGCGCCAGGATAGTTGTCATTAGAACTCCTATGACAACGGGAATCAACCTTTCGGCGGTTTGGCGGGCTCTGACCATCGCGACTCGAAGAGAGAGAAACAGGAGCGCCGGCCAGACGAGATAGAATTGCTCCTCAACCGACAACGACCAGTAGTGATTAACGGCAGAAGAGGTATTGTTCTCGGCAAAGTAATCGACGGCATTTGCGGCAAACCGCCAGTTCACGCCATAGATAGCGGCGGCTGCGGCATCTTTCAGACTGGTCACCTGCCAAGCCGAGGGCATCGACAGAGAGATGGCAAGGCACGTTACCCCGAGCACAAGCAGTGAGGCTGGCAATAGGCGGCGGGCTCTGCGCAGATAGAACCGGCTGAAGTCCAGTGTTCCGGTCTTCAGTTCCCTAAGAAGATGAGAGCTGATCAAGAAGCCGGAAACCACGAAGAAAATGTCCACACCGACATAGCCACCCGGAAGGTGACTGGGAAAAAAGTGATTCAGAACCACAAATAGTACTGCAACTGCGCGTAGCGCCTGTATGGAGGAGACAACCTCCCGGTCTCTGTGCAGCATTTGCTCCTTCCAAAATACTTTTCGGGCCGATAGCATTTGGACATCTGCTCCGTCCGGAAGCGATGCCCGAGCCTCAAAGCGGGGCGATCGGGTCGGCGATCGCCTGAGATTTGATTTATTGCCTCTAGCGGAAAATTGGGGCGGCGTTCGGAATCAATATATCCAAATTTGAGCCCTTAACAATTACCTATTAAGGTTATTGCTAAGGACCCAAGTCTACGTACCTTTTGTGGTTGTAAGAGGGCCGTTAGCACAACCCAGCAACCTTGACCTTGCCGGAATGCAACTACGGGACAATCACCGCCTAACCGGAAATAATCGCGAAAGGGCGAAGATTTGGATTACTGCCGAATCGGCGAGAGGCAAACCTAGGCGCTAGCGTCCACAAGCGGCGCCCCAGGGCACGATTCGGGCGAACCGGGCCAGTTCGTCCCACGATATTTGCCCAGGATGCGGCCAATGAACAGCAGGACAGGAAAGACGATTTTCTGAATTGGCGGGGGCGGAACCGCGATGAGTTGCGTGTCGCGATGACGCCAGAGCACATGTGCGAGATAGAAGATCGGTGGCCTACTATTCGAACTCGCATTCAGAACAGCGAACACTGCCTGGAGGTAGCGATCCAGGTCCACGGCTGGAACTGCATGGCCGCTAAACTCGAGCAGATCGTCGCCCGCGTTCCACCATCGATGCAGAACACCTTTACGGAGGATTACACTTCCGCCGGTAGGTACGACGATTTTCTCCGGTCCGACCTGAGCGCCGAGTGTTCCCGCTTTTACGATGCCCTTTTCGTCTTCATGGAAATGCACGTGCAGAGGCGGTCCGCCTGTTCCTGGCGGCAATGTGCCATCCAGGGCAAGGATGATCTGCCCCTGCGCGTCGCGCACGCGGCGTATCAGCAAAACCTCCCCGGTATGGCGGTTTTCCAACTTCAGATAGTTGTCCACGAGTTGCCCTTAGTCGCGAATCTTACCAATAGATCCGCCAGCTTGCACAGACTATTTGCGATTGCGATACGGCAGGTCGTCAGTTCTGGTTTTCCGACAATACGGAGGTGTCCAAAGTATTCAAGCGGCGCATCGATTTCGATGACCTGTGCTATCGGCCTCGCAGGCTGATTCGCATTCCGCTGTCGAGGAGGATCGCCACCAGGCCGAAGAGCATGGCCAGGTCCGTTCGGGCTTCATGGATGAAGGAGAGAAATCCATAATGATCGAGCTTCGGGGGTCCGAAGCGGCCAAGAGGATGTCCAAGCAAGATCGGCACCTTCGTCGTCACGATCGCTGTCAGAATAACGATCAACAAAAGCAACGCTGCGTCGCCGGCAAAAAAGCCGAGGATCAGCGCAGCGCCTCCCGCAATCTCGACGGCTCCCACAAACGGAGCCAGCAGGTGTGGCCAGGGCAGCCCGATGTGCGCAAAGCGGCCGGCACCCAGTTCGCCCGGCCTTACAAACTTGAGAATCCCCTCGGTCAGGAAGACAACGCCCACGATCACGCGGATGAGGATCATGGGCAGGTTCTTGCGCATTGATTATCCCTCTTTCGCGCTCAACAGCTTTTCAATGTCGCCGGCCAGGCTCTCCGGCTTCGTATTCGGCGCATGACGGGATACGACGCTCCCATCGTGGGCGACAAGGAACTTGGTGAAGTTCCACTTGATCGTGCCTCCGCCCAATGGGCCGAGGATCCCCGGCCTGGCCTTCTTCAAAAAACGATAGAGCGGATGAGCGTTCTCCCCATTCACGTCGATCCTGGCGAACATGGGGAAGCTCACGCCGTAATTTTTCTCGCAGAAGGCTCTTATCTCAGCGGCGCTGCCCGGCTCCTGCGCTCCGAACTGGTTGCAGGGAAAGCCGAGGACAAGCAGTCCGCGGTCCTTATAGGTACCGTAGAGCTTCTCGAGACCGGCATACTGCGGAGTAAATCCGCACTGGCTCGCCGTATTGACGATGAGCAGCATCTTGCCTCGATAATCGGCCAGCCTTTTCAGGGTGCCGTCGAGGGCCTCGGCTTCGAAATCGAAAACCGTCTGTCCGGTTTCCACCATTTTCTCCTCAACCAATCTGACTCTGAGGATGTCATGTTGCCCGGTCCTGCGTCTAAGGAGGGTGCTTTCGCGCATTTCAGGTCACTTTGGGTTCGCGTTCTGGCGGTCACAGGACGGCGAACTCTCCAACCCATTTCGGTCCGGTAGACTGTTTGAGGACCCAATGGAGCGGCATTTTGGCGGCGAGATTTGTTGCTGGAGCAGTCATTAGTTTTACTCTGCAATCCACTTCGTCATCTTCAGTCGCAAAGTGCCCGGTGTCCTGATTTGCGCGTACGCGCAAACGCTAGTTGTGGGGAAGACATTGGCCCTTCGGACCCGGCCCTTCATCCGCAGTTCTGATGAGGTCGCGAGGCTTCGAAGAGACCATCGTCGAGATGGTAAAATCAATCTTTCCTAGAGGCTGTAACAGAACTTAAGCAGTGAGGGTGTGCATATTCTTCCCGTGAAGCCTTACTTTGGACCGCACCAGAACGTGTGCTCGCCGCAGGACTCCAGCCCGGTGAAGATCATGCACGACTCCATTTTCCGCATGCCGCGGATTTCCATGCTTATTTTCCGTCTTAGCGCCATACTCCTGCTCGTTCTTTCCGGCGGAATCGCGTTCGCCCAGAATCAGACCATCGAATCCATTCGCGTAATTGGCAACCGCCGCATTCCCAAGGAGACGATCAAGGCTCGTATGTTCTCGCACGAGGGGGAAACGTACGATCCAATCTCCATTGAGCGCGACTTCAATTCCTTGTGGAACACCGGCTATTTCGAGGATCTCCGCATCGAGCGTGAAGACACCGAAAAGGGCATCGTCCTTGACGTTTTCGTCCGCGAACGCCCCACGATCCGAGAGATCAACTACAAGGGCAACAGCTCAGTCTCGAACTCCGACATTCTCGATCGCTTCAAGAAAGAGAAGGTCGGGCTTTCGGTCGAGGGCCAGTACGACCCGACCAAAATCAAGCGCGCAGAGACAGTCCTTAGGGAGTTGCTCTCGGAGCACGGTCATCAGTTTGCCACCATCAAGACCGACGTCAAGACGATCCCGCCGGCCTCGGTACAGGTGAACTTCAGTATCAAAGAAGGTCCGGTCGTCAAAGTCGGCCAAATCAAGTTCGCCGGAAACGAGCACCTCAGCAGCCGCTACCTCCGCCGCTCCATGAAGGAACTGCGCCCGATCGGGATTCCGCGCTCCATCTTCTTTGAAAACCTTTTTGCCCGCACGTTCGACGCTTCCAAGCTCGACATCGATACGGAGCGCGTGCGGTTCGCGTATCGTGACAAGGGCTATGCCAACGCTGCGGTCGAGACGCCCCGGACCCAGATTCGCGATCAGGGCGGCCTCAACTGGTTCACCTTCCGACCCAATCGCGGCAAACGCATCGATATCCTGATGCCCGTTGAAGAAGGCGACCGCTACAGGCTCGGAACCATCACCTTTTCCGGCAACACCAATCTCACCAACACCAAAGCACTCCGAGCCCAGTTCAACCTCAAGGACGGCGACTGGTTCAATGCCACCCTCATCGGCAAGGGCCTCGACAACTTGAAGAAGGCTTACGGACAGAATGGCTTCATCAACTTCGGCGCCGTTCCCAAGCCGGTCTACGACGACCAGAAGCATACCGTCTCCTTCCATATCGACATCGATGAGGGTAAGAAGTTCTTTGTCTCGCGGATCGAGTTCCAGGGCAATACCATTACCCGCGACCGCGTCATCCGCCGCGAACTGATGCTCGATGAAGGCACGGTCTACAACTCCCAGCTGTGGGAGTACAGCCTGCTGCGCCTCAACCAGCTTGAGTACTTCGACCCGCTGAAGGTCGATCAGGACTCCGAGGCGCACCAGAACACTGAGGCCGGCACTGTCGACCTGCTCCTCAAGCTCAAAGAGAAGGGCAAGAACTCCATCGGACTCAACGGCGGCGTCAGCGGTCTCTCCGGCGCCTTCCTCGGCGTGAACTACCAGACCAACAACTTTTTGGGTCTCGGCGAGACGCTTAGTGTGCAGGGAAATCTCGGCAACGTGAGCCGCCAATTTACGTTCGGCTTCACGGAGCCATACTTCCGCAATCGGCCACTTAACCTGGGGTTCCAGATCTTCAACAACAAATCCGATTTCAACGCGGCCAAGAACTATCAGACCTCCACGGGTCTTGCAGCCAACCTGAGCGCAGCCCAGCAGTCCCTGGTGCAGAACTACAACCAGGCCTCTACGGGCGTGAACCTGTCGGCAAGCTATCCGCTCCGCCGTCATGCCTTCCAGCGCATCGGCGCGACCTACTCATGGAACCGCGCGAACATCACGGCCTTCAGCACTGCGTCGCAGACATTTTTCCAGACCATCAGTTTCCGTGGCGGGATCCAGGGAGCGAACGCGCTCAATGGCATTATCACCAGCCAGCTTTCGCTGTCGTACAGCCTCAACACGATCAACAATCCCGTCCGACCCCGCAGCGGCCATGAACTCACCGCAGCATTCCAGCTGGCCGGACTATGGGGCAATGTGCGGTATTTCTCGCCATTTGTCGCCTATAAGAGCTACCGCTCTATGCATGGACTGATGCCCTCGCCGAATGGCCGCAACATCCTGGCGATGCGCGCACAGCTCGGCTACATACAGGGCTTCGGCGGAGCGGTTGCTCCTCCGCAGAGCCGCTTCTATGCCGGCGGCGAAAACGAGCTACGTGGTTTCGATGTTCGCAGCGCAACTCCCTATGGCTATGTCCCGACCCGGCAGACGGTTCAGCTAACGAATCCCGATGGCTCCTGCGTTCCGCGCGATCCGAACAATCCGCAGCTGCAACAGTGCATCCAGGTTCCGATCCCGGTGTACGGCATTGCTTCGATCGGCGGCGATACGACGTTCACTTCAAACCTTGAGTACCGCTTCCCGATCGTCGGCTCCGCGATGTTCTCACTCTTCGATGACTTCGGCATGGACATGGTGACGAATCGCGGACAGCTGAAGCAGAGCCCCGAGGGCTTCGCATCCATCACGGCTCCGCTCTATGGCTGCCCGGTCTTCAATAACGGCTCCTGCCAGGGCGGAATTCCCGGATCGCAGGTTGGATTCCAGCGCAACATTCGTCCCGTCCTTGGAACCAACACTGTACCGCGTATGTCGGTCGGTGCTGAATTCTCAGTCATGATGCCGATCTTGAACGCGCCTGTCCGAATCTACTACGCCTTCAACCCGCTTCGTCTGTATGAGCGGCCCTACTGCAATGACGTCTTGCTCGGCGCCAAGGTGCAGAGCTGTTCGGTCGAGTTAATCACCCGCGACCTGTTCCCACCGGGCGGCGCAGGCGACTACACCTGGCAGCAGGCCATCCAAGGCTACGGAGCGCAGAACCTCTTCCGCGAACCACGCAAGACGTTCCGCCTGAGCGTCTCGAGCACCTTCTAAGCCACCCGCAACGAACCCCTGTGAAAGGCTGCCCTTCCGGCAGCCTTTCGCATTTCAGCTGGCACGATCACCGACGTCTGACCATGTACATTGAGGGGGGTGGTGATTTCAGCTGCCCGATTAAAGGTGAACCAAGTGATCCCGGTTCTGGTGCCACCCGGACTCGACGCCGCCCTCGATGACGCCTGGCATGCGGCGAAAGATGTTCCCGGCTTCCTTCTTGAAAATGAAGCGCGGTTCCTTGGAATGATGGCTGCCTGCGCTCCGCGCAACGGGGAGATCGTCGAAATCGGAAGCTTCAAGGGCAAGTCCGCCGTCATGCTTGGAAAGTTGGCGGAGCGCTACGGCTTTGGCCCAATCGTCGCAATCGATCCCCATAACTTCAACAACGCCGAGTTGGAAGAGCATCGCTCAACCCCCGGGGCTTCCTCCTACGACGAGTTCCTCAAGAACATCGAAACCGCTGGCGTAGCGCCTTACGTCGAGGTACACCGCGCTTTCTCAACCGAGGTCGCGAAGTCCTGGGATCGACCCATTCGCTTGCTCTGGATTGATGGCGACCACAGCTACAGAGGAGCCAAAGCAGACTTCGATGCTTTCATGCCGCACATGGTTCCGGGTGGATTCGTCGCGCTACACGACGCCCTGCACGAGTTCTCCGGTCCCATTCGCGTCTTCGTCGAAGACGTCCTTCAGTCCAATCGCTTCGGAGCGGCGGGGTTCGTGAATTCGATCGCATGGACGCAATATCGCCCAGACGACAGCTTCTCGTTTCGCCATCTACAAGCGGCACTGGAGCCTATCGCCGGAAAGCTTCTTCCCTTTGTTGCCGACGATCAGCCCCTCCACGGTTTGCGCAAGATCCAATTCAAACTAGCCCGTTCCCGCGTTCCTCGCACTTTGCCCAGCGTCAAAGAATGGACACGGATGTTGAACCCCTAAAGCGTTGCTTCCATTCTTGTTATCCCCCTGCAAACTCGTTCCCGGCATCCTGATTAGATTGACCCTCGATGACTGCCATCCATATAATCCTTGCTAGTTCCTGCTGACGTCTCCGTCCGCGTCTTTTTGCCTCTGCTTCATATTGCGGAGCCTCCAAACGAAAAAAGACGAATGAAGGTTGCTCAGGAGGCACAGGCTTGTTGGACGACGGCCTTCCGGGAATCTCAAGGAGTACCTGATCTTCATGAAATGCAGCATCGCCACGATAGCCGCGCTGGCATCTTGCCTCGCGCTCAATGCAGCAGCACAAACTTCCGCAGCAACCGAAGCCGCTCCCGCGACAACCGCGCCGGCCGGTCCTGCCAAGATCGCCGTGATCGGATTCCAACAGGCTGTATCACAGACGAATGACTTCCAGCGCCGCTATGCGGACCTTCAAAAGAAGTACGATCCGAAGCGCCAGCAGATTCAGACCCTCAATACCGAGATCGGTTCCCTCCAGAAGGAACTCCAGGCCCAGTCGGCCACCCTTTCCGACGCCCAGCGCGCCAGCAAGGCAAAGCAGCTCGACGACAAGCAGAAGGAACTGAAGCGTACAGGCGAAGACGCTCAAGGCGACTTCCAGCAAGACATGCAGCAGACCTTCGCCACCGTTGCCGGCAAGGTGGCCGAGACGATCGATTCCTATGCAAAAGAGCACGGCTACACTCTGGTGCTTGACGGCGGAAATCAGCAGGTTCCCGTTGTTCTGTATGCCAATCAGTCGACAGACATCACTAAGTCGGTGATCGACGCCTACAACACCAAGTCTGGAATCCCGGCACCCGAGCACCCAGCCGCAGCCTCGGCACCCTCGGCACCTACTCCGCAGGGAACAACACCGCGGCCATCTGCAACTCACAAAGCCCCTGCCGGCCACTGAACCACATTCAACTGCTGTTCCAGAGGCCTCGCCCACGGCGAGGCCTCTTTCTTGATCTTGATCGCGCCCGCCTTCGAGCGGCCTGTCCCTCCGTGTTCCCTACTTTCCTTGTTCTCCTGTTCCCTCGTTCCCTGCTTTATTGACCCTCCCCATCCGCGCCCCTATAATCCATCTAGTTCCTGCTGACGTCTCCGTCCGCTACTTTTCTCGGCCTGGCTTACGTCTAAATAGCCGTCGAGAGAAATCGTCGTGAGGTTTTCAGCGCAGGTGCCGTCGAAGGCCGTCATGCGCCGACCGTTCCAGGAACTTCTAAGGAGCTTTCAAGTCAAATGAAGCACTCTGTTGCATTAGTTCTTACGCTGGTATCGGGTTTTGCCCTGCACGCCGCCGCTCAAACGTCCGCTGCTCCGGCAACTGACGCCACTACGGCGGCCGGCGGTCCCGCAAAAATTGCCATCATCGCCTTCCAGCCGGCAGTCGCGCAGACCAATGAGGGGCAGAAAGCATTCGCTGATCTACAGAAGAAGTATCAGCCGAAGCAGACCCAGCTGAAGTCCCTCAGCGATGAAGTGGACAGGCTCACCAAAGATCTCCAGGCGCAGGGCGATAAGCTGAGTGATGCTGAGCGCGCGGCACGCGCCAAGACCATTGACGACAAGAAAAAGCAGCTCGAGCGCAGTGCCGAAGACGCACAGAACGATTTCCAAAACGAGATGAATGAGTTGTACGGCTCGCTCGCGCAGAAGGTCTACGACGTGCTGAACGACTATTCCAAGCAGCACGGCTACACTCTCGTGCTCGACATCGCTCAGCAGCAGAGCCCGGTGCTGTTCGCGAGCGATTCCACCAACATCACCAAGGCCGTTATCGACGCATACAACACCAAGTCGGGAGTTCCGGCCCCTGCGACACCGATCGCTAACCCCGCGTCAACTGTGCCATCGGCTCCCAAGCCGGCAGGAACAAAGCCACCAGCGCAGTAGGTCTATCGCTTCGAAGAGGCCCTTTTTCAAGGGCCTTTTCCTTGTTCAGATTGCCTTGAATTCTGCTGTTTTCAGACGTTTAAAAAGGCATGGAGAGTACCGCCATAGCCCTGTGGAAAATTCTGTGAAAAACTCGCTGCCTGGTTCCCGCAAAATTGCGCGTTTTGCCTCTTGTCAAGCGCGGGCGGCTCTGTTAATTGTTGGAAGCCCCTTATTTATCTAGCAGAAGCGCAGACCGATGCGGTCGAGTGTCAAGGAGTTCCCTGCGCGGACCGGCACTTCGCCGATCCAGAGCTTTCCACAATTCCCTGTGAATGGCTAATGAACAGTATGTGAGGCAAGTCACCGATTCGCGGTTACTTCTGCTGGTCTTCTCCCACCCGCAAAACCGCCAGAAACGCCTCCTGCGGAATGTCCACTTTTCCGATCCGTTTCATGCGCTTTTTGCCTTCCTTCTGCTTTTCCAGCAGCTTGCGCTTCCGGCTGATGTCGCCGCCGTAGCACTTGGCAAGGACGTTCTTTCGGAGCGGGCTCACCGTCTCTCGCGCCACTACTTTCGCCCCGATCGCCGCTTGGATGGCCACCTCGAACTGCTGCCTGGGGATCAGCTCACGCATTTTCGACACCAGAGCGCGTCCCCGTTCGTAGGCGTGATCCTTGTGAACGATGATCGAAAGCGCGTCGACCGGTTCGCCCGAGACCAGCACATCCAGCTTCACCATGGGCGATACCCACTCACCGGCCAAGGAATAATCCAGCGAAGCATATCCCCGCGAGATGGACTTCAGTCGGTCGTAAAAGTCCAGCACGATCTCGTTCAGCGGCAGCTCGTAGGTCAGCAGAACGCGGGTCGGAGTCACGTACTCGAAGTTGATCTGCTTTCCCCGCTTCTCCTCAACCAGCTTGAAAATTCCGCCTACATACTCCTCGTTCGTCAAGATCTTCGCTGTAATCACTGGCTCGCGGATGTTTTCGATATTGGTCGGTTCGGGCCAGCGTGAGGGATTGTCTACCTCGAGAACCGTCCCATCGGTCAGCGTGACGTGGTAGCGCACTCCGGGAGCCGTCGTGATCAGATCCAGTTCGTACTCTCGCTCCAGCCGCTCCTGGATGATCTCCATGTGAAGGAGGCCAAGGAAGCCGCAGCGGAAGCCGAACCCCAGCGCTGCCGAACTCTCAGGCTCGAAGAAGAAAGAGGAGTCGTTCAGGCGAAGCTTTTCGAGAGCATCGCGGAGCAGGGTGTGCTCGTGGGAGTCCACCGTATAGAGCCCCGCAAAGACCATCGGCTTGATGTCTTCGAATCCCGGCAACTGTGCCGGAGCGGGCCGTTCTTCTTCAGTCACCGTGTCGCCGATACGGGTATCGCTTACGGTCTTGATGGTCGCGGCGAAAAATCCCACCTCGCCGGCCGACAGCTGCGCGATCTCCACGGGCTTGGGCATCAAGACGCCCATCGACTCGACCTCGAACCCTTTCCCGTTCGACATCAGGCGGATCCGCTGCCCTTTGCGCATCGTTCCCTGCATAACGCGCACCAGCACAATGACGCCGCGGTAGGCGTCGAACCAGGAGTCGAAGATCAGAGCCTGCAATGGCGCATTGGGATCGCCCGTCGGCGGAGGCAGCCGGTGAACAATCGCCTCCAGCACGTCGTCTACGCCCTGCCCTGTCTTCGCGCTTACTGGAATCGCATCTGTCGCGTCCAGACCTACGGCCATTTCGATCGCCTCCTGCGTACGGACAATGTCCGCCGAGGGCAGATCGATCTTGTTGATCACCGGGATGATCTCGAGCCCGTGATTGATGGCCAGGTACGCATTCGCCAGCGTCTGAGCCTCCACGCCCTGGCTCGCGTCCACCACAAGCAGCGCACCTTCGCAGGATGCCAGCGAGCGCGAGACTTCGTAACTGAAATCAACGTGCCCCGGTGTGTCGATCAAGTTGAGCTGGTAAGTCTGCCCGTCATGGGCCTTATACATCATGCGGACTGCGTGGGCTTTGATGGTGATGCCCCGCTCCCGCTCAAGATCCATCGCGTCCAGAATCTGCGCCTGCATCTCGCGGCCCGTCACGGAGCCTGTCAGTTCCAATAAGCGGTCGCTCAGCGTCGACTTGCCATGGTCGATATGGGCAATAATTGCGAAATTTCGAAGGTATTTTACGTCCATCAGGGGTGGGTAATCACTGCGGCAACACTATGAAATGAGCGATATCTCCATGGCTTAGCTTATCATCGGCGTAGTACCTTCAGCGTTTCGGGGTAGTGTTGTCACAGCGTGAATCGATACGCATGATTGCGATTTCTCCTGGCAGGCTGGCCTGCCTTGCTCCGGCCCTTGCGCTGGTTCTCTCGGTGTCAGGATGCGGACCTGAAAAGGGCGCAGCGATGGTGGCCTCTCCGGCGCCTCAGGCCTTCGCTCCCGCATTATCTGCCCCCATTCAGCAGCAGCAAGTTCAGGTGCAGACTTCAGCTCCTCCGCCGCAGTCACCCGCTCAACAGCAACGCGTGAGAGCACTCATCCAGCAGGTCGACGAAGCCTATGCAGCAGGCCAGGCCGACTACAAGAAAGGCGACCTTCTCGCGGCTCGAAGAGACTTCGATCGCGCAGTCGATCTGATGCTCGGCAGCGGGATCGACATCAAGGCCACGCCCGAGTTGCAGGACGAGTTCGACCGCATCGTCGACCAGATCAACGGCCTCGAAATGGAAGCTCTCCGTCAGGGCAACGGCTTCACTCCCAAGACGGAAGACACACCCGCGGAAGCCGCCGAGGAAGTCACGTTTGTCGTTGATCCGAACATCGTGGCTAAGGCGAAAACCGATCTAGCTACCACCAAGTCCGATCTTCCCCTCGTCGTCAACGACTACGTCGCGGCCTACATAAACTTCTTTGCCAATACCACCAAGGGTCACAACACGCTACTTCACGCCTTTCAGCGCGCCGGCCGATACCGGCAGATGATTCAGCGCGTGATGAGCGAAGAAGGCGTTCCGCAGGACCTTATTTACCTCGCGGTGGCCGAATCGGGCTTCCAGCCTCGCGCCGTGAATCGCAAGTCCCGAGCCGGCGGTATGTGGCAATTCATGCCCAGGGGCAATTACGGGCTGGCCCGTAATAACTACGTCGATGAGCGCTTCGATCCGGAGAAGTCCACCCGCGCTTACGCCCGTTACATGAAGTACATCTACGCGCAGCTCGGCGACTGGTATCTCTCCATGGCCGGATACGACTGGGGCACCGGCAACGTGCAACGCGCGGTTCAAAAGACCGGATACGCCGATTTCTGGGAGCTCTACAAGCGTAATAACCTTCCCGGCGAGACCAAGAACTATGTTCCTGAAATTCTGGCCGCTATCATCATCGCGAATCATCCCACCCAGTACGGATTCGACGAGATTGCGCTCGACCCGCCGGTTCTGACGGATACGGTGACCATCAACTACTCCGCCGATCTCCGGCTGGTTTCTGACATTGTTGGGGCGCCAGTAGACGAGCTCATCGCGCTCAATCCTAGCCTGCTTCGGATGGCCACCCCGCCAGATACCGAGTTCGACCTTCATCTGCCCGCCGGAACCGCATCCCTGTTCCAGGAAAAGATCGCCGCTATACCGGTGAGCAAACGCGACTCGTGGCGTTATCACAAGGTCACGCCCGACGACACCCTGGCATCTGTCGCGCACACCTACAGCGTGTCGGCGTCGGCGCTGGCCGATGCCAACCAGCTGGAAACATCCTCAAAGCTCGAAGGCGTCGAAGCGCTTTTAGTGCCGGTACCGGCAAGGGCGGCATCCTCGTCGCACGCCGTCTACTACACCACTCGACGCGGCGATACCCTCGTCTCAGTTGCAGACCGATTCGGCATCTCCCTCTCTCAGCTTCGCCGCTGGAACAAGCTCCCAAATTCGGGTATCCGAATCGATCCGGGCCGCCGCCTCCATGTGGCCGAACCCACTCTCGTCCGCGCCAGCACCAGCCGGAGCCGGCGCGGCAAAGGAAGCCACGCGCATGAGGCCAGCACCGAGGCTCCAGGCAGTGAATCATCCCAATCCGGCACCTCTCATGCGAAAGCGACCGGGGCTCGGAGCACTCACACGACCCGCGGAGCTAAGCCTGCTGCATCGAAGAACACGCACAAGACCGCACCAGCAAAGCGCTCCACACACTCCAAACCATCGACGCGCGCACAAAAATAGCGCTCAAGCGAATTTCCTGCGTCGTGTTTTGATAGTATTTCGTTCAATGTGTTGTTAGAATGGCTCCGCATGCGGAGATGATTCACCGCAACGCAAGAGATGCAAACCCTATGTGGGCAGCGGTAGACCGCTGGAGGAATCGGATGGACGAAGTGATCAAGATGTACGCAATGAATGACGGTGATTCCGAACTGGAGCCGGCTGAGTTGAACGCCGATCACGATGAGATGGAAGAAGACGACGACCTCGAAAGCTCAAACGTAATCACCTCCTCGGACGACGATGACGAGGGAGAGATCGAAGAGGGCGTAATCATCGCCGAAGTCATTCCTGACACCGCATCGACTTCTAAAAAGAAGTCGCCCGCAAAGAAAGCAGCCAAAGCTCCAGTGAAAAAGGCTGCCGCAAAGAAAGCTCCGGCTAAGGCAGCTGCGAAAAAAGCTCCTGCAAAGAAGGCAGCCAAGAAGGCTCCTTCCAAGAAAGCCGCAAAGAAGTCCGCCAAGAAGACCGCTGGCGCCAAAGGCGGAAAGGCCGCGAAGAAATCCGCGGCGAAGCGCGCTGGTAAAACTACTACACGAGGAAAAAAATTGGCCGTTAAGAAAGCAGCAAAGAAGGCAGCGAAGAAGGCTCCAGCAAAGAAGGCAGCCAAGAAGACCGCAGCAAAAAAGGCAACCAAGAAGACTGCAAAGAAGAAGTAGTGTTCTTGTAGCAATACAAAGGCAAGCAAAAAAGCCCGGCATCCGCCGGGCTTTTTTGCGTCTGAATGCTTGAGGGGGCGTCAATTAATCTGGGCCCAGGACCCATCGCAATTGGACATCGGGAAATCTAAGAGCTGACAGCTAAAAGCTGCTTCACATGCCACTTCTGATGATCGACATAATCCTCGATCAAAAACCGCAGCGTCACTGGCGCATTGTCTCCGACCACGCATTGCGTCTCCAGCCGATCCTCCGGGATGCGATCGACAACCGAGATCAGAATTTCGTGTTCAGCTTCCCACCAGCCCAGAAGCGTCGACCATGGCTGTTCTGCATAGGCGTGGGCCGCGACCCAGGCATCCTGCTCGTACTTCGGGCCTGAGTAGCTCCCGCCGGTTGACGCCCGCACGAAGCGCTGCCGGTTGTTCGCGGCCGAGTCGAGCAGATGGCCCACGATCTGCTTTCGCGTCCACCCGCTGGCACGCCACGGCACGTCCGCCAGAGTCTCCGGAAGCGACACCAGCGCCCGATGCACCTCATCCAGATCCGACCGAAACTTCCGCGCAACCTCGCTCATAGTCTCTCGATGCAGGTGAAACTGGATCGTACCTGGAACTTTGGGTGCCCCAAGTCTCGATTATGAGACCTGGGGAAGCTAAGAGCGAACTGCTAGTAGCTGCTTCTCAGCCTTTCTTGGACTGCTGAATCGCCGCCAGTACCTCTTCCGAGTGCACCCGGGGATCGACCTTTGTCCATACCTTCACGATCTTCCCGCTGGGATCGATCAGGAAGGTATTCCGGTTCGCAATCGTCATCTCGCCGAAGTGCCCAAGCGAGCCGTACTGATCCACCACCTTGTGGTCGGGATCAGCCAGCAGATGGAATGTCAGCCCATCCTTGGTGCAAAACTGCTTGTGGCTGTCGACCGTATCCACGCTGACGCCCAGGATCACTGCGTTCGCCGCCTCGAATTTCGACAGATCGCGCTGGAAGTTATGCGCCTCGATCGTGCAGCCCGGGGTCATGTCTTTGGGGTAGAAGTAAAGCACCACCCATTTGCCGTGATAGCTGTCGAGCGAGATCGGCTTGCCTTCCTGCGAAGGTAGCGTAAACGTGGGAGCCTTCGACCCCGCCCCGGGCATCGACGCATCATCGGCCGCATGTACCGTCAACGGCGGCACCATCAGAGCAAGCGCCGCCACCGCAACACACAAAATTGACTTCTTCATCTGTAACCTCCTATTTGGACATCGGAGAATCATTGCTCTCTAGTCGGGACCAACCTGCGCCGGCGCTGCACTACCGGCATTTATGAGACGCGGCATTACAAAAGGAAGACGCCGCGCTGCCCGCCAGTATAGTTCCAGAAGCTAGATCCAGTTGTCATCGCATCGTTGTCTCTAATTACCAGGTCCCTCTCGCGGCGTAGCCACCACCGCAATGCCCGCCTCCGCCGCCCGCTTCAGCAGTGCCTCGCGATCGAACAGTAAGGTGCGCCCTGCCTCGACAGATAAGCAGCTCGCTCCCGCCGCAATCATTGTCTCAATCGTCTTGATCCCAATCACCGGCACATCAAACCGCATATCCTGATTCGGTTTCGCGACTTTGACCACGGTAAGCCGGCGATCGAGAGTGGATGCTGGTGAGGCGTCCTCGTCCCCCAGAGATTTCATCAGGTGGCCGGCGCGCTCGATCGTCGCATCCGTGCCCTCCATCGCCTCTACGGCTACACACGCCTGCGCCGCGACAACCACCGTCTGCCCGATATCGAACCCTGCCAGCGCACGCGCTACACCCAGCCCATACTCGACATTCTTCCGCTCATCCTCCGTCGGACCGCGCCCACCGGCAGCCTCCGTGAGCGACCCCTGTTCCGCCAGCAGCGGCTCCAGAAATCGCGTCGAGCTCATCAGCTCAATCCCCTCGTCCGCCAGCACCTTCGCCACCGCTCCGAGCAGCATATCCGTATTGCGGGTCCGCAGATTCAGCAGCAGCTTCGCCAGCCGCCAATCGGGCCGGATGCTACTGAAGATTTGTTTATGCTTCACCTGCCCCGCCATCACTGCGGACTTCACATCTTCTTTGTGAAAGACCTCGATAAGCCGTGACAGCTCTCCCAGCGACAGCCAGTGCACCGTGATCTTCTCGTCCATCGCCGCCCGATGATTGATTTCCGGATCGGTCTCCTCGCGAATGGCCGCCACCGTGACTTCAAGCCCCTGCGCCCGCGCGGCATCCAGCAGTAGAAACGGAAACCGCCCGTTGCCGGCAATCAATCCAAGCTTCATTAAACGATCTCCGCTAGATCCGTTTGAAGCACTCCCAATGAAAGCCTCCTCGCTCGTCATCGAGATACAGATACCCATCCTCGCTGATGCGCGTCACAATGCCCGTTTCTCCCGGATGCAGGCGGACTGTATCGAAAGTCGACCAACTCAATCCAATGGCCCGGTCACTGGGTTCGAATCGAACCTCATCACCAATCTCGAATGGATTCATACCTGTCGCGTCTACTTGATCACGCCCCGCTGGCTCTTCTCAATGAAATCGGCTAGCAGCTTCGCATCCTCACCTTCCACCTCGCGAATCTTTTCCAGCGCCTGCGTCGTGTTCATCTTTGACGAAATAAGATACCGGAACGCCTTCTGCAACGTCTTAAGCCGCTCTTCCGAGAACCCGCGCCGCGCCAACCCGATTTTGTTGATGCCGAATGCCCGGTTCTCGCGCTTTGCCGAAGTCAGCGAGAATGGCAGCACATCCTGCGTCACAATCGTTCCGCCGCCAATGAATGCATACTTCCCCACCGTGCAGAACTGATGCACCGGGCTAAACGCGCCGACCGTTGCAAAATCCTCAATGTTGACGTGGCCGGCCAGCGTCGCTGCATTGGCCAGGATGCATCCGCTGCCGACGCGGCAGTCGTGCCCGATGTGCACGTACGCCATCAGAAGGTTCTTTGACCCGACGCGGGTGATCCCGCCGCCCTTCGCCGTTCCGCGGCTGATCGTCACGCACTCGCGAATCGTGTTCTCGTCGCCAATTTCGGTCTGCGTGGGCTCACCGCCGTACTTCAAATCCTGCGGAGCAATCCCCACCGAGCAGAACGGATAAAACACATTCCTGTTACCGATCCGCGTGTGCCCATCCAGCACCACGTGCGAGATCAGCCGACAATCTTCGCCCAACACCACATCTGGCCCGATGGTCGAAAACGGCCCCACCTCGCAGGAGTCGGGAACCACCGCTCCTTCGGCGATCACCGCACTGGGATGGATGCTCACCGCGCCTCCGGCCCCTCGGGCGGTGTGCTCCCGCTATCGTGCGCCTTCCGCTCGGGCTCCCTCGCCACTACCGCGCACGTGAGCGTCGCCTCGCAGGCCAGCTTGCCCTCGACCGTAGCGCGTCCCTGAATCTTTCCGGCCCGCGACCGAAACGAAAGCACGTCCACCTCGATCCGCAACTGGTCGCCCGGTGTCACCGGCCGCCGGAATTTGGCCCGCTCAATCCCCGTGAACACCACCAGCTTCGAATGCCGATCCTCCAGCTCGTGCGTCATGATGATGCCGCCCGCCTGCGCCATCGCCTCGACCACCAGCACGCCCGGCATGATGGGATATCCAGGAAAGTGTCCCTGGAAAAACGGCTCGTTGATGGTCACATTTTTGATGGCGACAAGGCGCTTCTGAGGCTCAAACTCGGTGATCCTGTCGATCAGCAGAAAGGGGTAGCGGTGCGGTAGAAACTCCAGGATCTCCTGGATATCGAACGTCATTCTCTGGCTCCAGAAAGCGCGCAAACCCAAGGCCCCGCGCTCCCAGAGGATTATAACGAAGCGACTCCAAGCTACCGGCTACAGGCTATTTCTTCACTTTCTTCGCAATGCCATTCAAATCCCAGTAGTCCGCCGGCAGATCCACGTTGTATTGCACCTTGTCGATGTACATCTGCCTTACCGTCTCATCGTTATGTAGCCGGGTAATCGAATAAGGAGTTGCCAGCCCATTCACATCGCGATAAGCCGCGTACTCCTCGATCTCGGTGTTCTTGTCCTTATACTCAGGATCGCGCCACTGGAAGCTCCGGCTCAGCGGAAGATGAGTCTGCACATCGGCCTGAATCGTGATCGACTCATTCTCGGCCGAGATCAGCGTCACCTGTTCAGCCATATGCCGCTCCGCCATGCGTTGCCCCTCGTAGACGAGGATGGTCTTCGGGTCCTTGAGCCAGACCTTCACGGCTGTCTCAATGGAGTGGTCGCGCCGCCTCAGAAAATCATCCAGCTGATCCTTGGGCAGCGGCTTCGCGCCGCGGAAGGTCACTTCAGTTCCCTTGCGCCCCTCATAGAACTGGTAAACATCCTTGTGCTTGCCATACTCGTAGCGATCGCGGTCAGGCCACACATGGCAGTCGTAGAAGAGCAATGTGCCTGGATCGGGGTCACCATGATGAAACGCCGCCAGATGCCCTTCGCGCACTGTATTTTTCAGATTCAGCCAGGCGTCTCCACCCAGCGCCTTCACCATCGCATCGAGCACTCCGCGAGCCTTCGCGGCATTCTTGTCCGCAGCCGGATCCGGGGCCGGCTGCGCATTCGCCGGTTGACCATCGCTTGCCTGCGCCTTCACTCCCAGCGGCATTGCCAGCGCCACCACGACCAACGCTACCGCCCATCCCTTCCGCATTCATCTCTCCTAATCGTCTCTCCACTCTGATGCGGACGACAGGAATGTCCGCCCCACATCAGAAGAGCTGGTAGCCAAAAGCCTGAAGCTAACAGAGCTATCCCACAAGCACTGCCCCGCCATTCACATTCACCACCTCGCCGGAGATGAATCCCGCCAGCGGCGTACAGAGGAAGAGTACTGGCCCTGCAATCTCCTTCGTAGTTGCCACCCGACCAACCGGGATCCCAGCCCGGATCTTCGCGCCCTGCGAAGGGTTAGCCAGCGTGCCGGCTGACATATCTGTAGCCACCCATCCCGGAGCCACACAATTCACAAGGATTCCGCGCGGCGCCAGCTCGCTGGACAGGCTCTTGGTAAGACTGATCAGAGCACCTTTCGTCACGGCATAGTCGGCGTGCAGAGCCTCGCCCCGCTGCCCGGCCGTCGAGCTGATCAGCACGATATGCCCCTTCGCGCCGTCCTCAGACGTGGGCGGTGGCCCCTGCAATTGCATCTGCACCACGGCCGACTGCACCAGCCCGAAAACCGAATCGAGATTGATCGCAATCGTGCTGCGCCACTGCTCCTCCGTCATCAGCTCGATGGGAACATCCTCTGCCGGCCAGACTCCGTGGTTAACCACCAGAGCATCCAGACGCCCGAAGGCCTTCACCGCAGCTCCCACCAGCGCCCGACCGTCCGCAGGAGAGCTCAAGTCTTGTTCGATTGGCACGCACCGGCTCGGCCCGCCGCACTCGTCCATCAGCGTCAAAGCCAGTTCCTTCGCCTGCCGGTAGCTGAAGACCACCCGCGAGCCCGCAGCCGCAAACAGCCGCACCGTCTCAGCCCCGATCCCGCGCGATCCACCCGTGACCAAGGCCACCTTTCCGTCCATCACTAACGACACTCCAGCCATACCTTCACGCTAGAACATCAACAAACCCGATGTCGAGCCAAGGCTCCGTCGCGGATGCTCAAAACTAGCGGTTGCCAGAAACTGGTAGCTGTAGCAGCTAGAGGCTCTAACATTCTGCATCTCCCTCCCCAAAGCCCAATCCAATACGTAGCCCATCCCCCTACCGGGCAGAGGGAGCCTTTATGGCCACACTCCCAGCAACCGTTCAGGCCAGTCACGGTTTTCCGCCGCACATCCAGAATTCCTGCGAGTTCTCGCAGGTCTTGATGAAGTTGCAGCGTGCGACCTTTCTCGTCGCCTCAACGCTCGATCTCGATTGCTTACTCGATCGCGTGGTCAACGATCTCGCCACCTCGATCGGCAACGTCGAAGTCGACGTCTGGCTGCGCGATGGCAAATCCGACGATCTGGTGCTCAGCGGCGTCCGTGGCTGCACGAAACATAAACGAGGCGCACGGCTCAAGATCGGTCTCGAGGGGATGGTGGGACACGCTGCTGCGACCGGCAAGCTGCACTATGCTCCGGATGTCGCCAAGGACCCCTATTACATCGCCTGTGAGCCGGACACGCGCTCTTCAGTCAGCATTCCGTTGAAGGCGGGAGGTGAGGTCATCGGCGCATTGTGCATTGAGCATTGCGAGCTTGACGCATTTTCTGACGACCAGCTGCAAGTTCTGGAGGCGGTGGCTGGACACATCGCCATCTCGGTCGAAAACGCGCGCCTCTTCAAAAACGAACGCGCTGAGCGTGAACGTCTGGAGCGCGAACACGCCGATGCACGCACCATGCAGAGTGCCCTCTTCCTCAAGCCTCAACCGCTTGTTCCCGGATTTGCGTTCGAAACAGCGTGGCATCCGGCAGGATCCGTGGCCGGCGACTGGTTTGACTTCATCGATCTCGGCAACCAGCGTTATGGAATCGCGCTCGCCGATGTATCCGGCAAAGGCATGCCCGCCGCGCTTTTGATGTCTGCAACACGCGCGCTGCTGCGATCCATTGCGCCGCTCTACAACTCGCCCGCGCAAACGCTCGAACATCTCAACCGGTCGCTCACTGAAGATTTCCCTACCGGCAAATTCGTGACCATGGTCTACGCCATCCTTGACGCATCGACCCGTCAGATTACCGTTGCCAGCGCCGCCCACCTGCCGCCCCTCGTCATCAACGGGCACTGCCGTTTCCTGGACCTCGACACTGGCCTGCCGCTCGGCCTCGGCGCATCTTCGTATCCCGAAACCAGCATCACTCTTGGTCCCGGAACAAGGCTGCTCTTCTACACCGACGGCATCACAGAAGCTATGAGCTCATCCGATGAGGAGTACGGCCCGGCGCGTCTGATTGAACACTTTGTTCAACCCGAATCCTGCGTCGACAGCCTCATTGCCGAAGTGCAGAAATTTGGCATCGGCTCACAGCATACCGATGACGCCACTGCACTCCTGATCCGTAGCCGCTAATAACGTCGCGTCAGCGAGGGAGCGCCTCACTTGCCCGCCTCGCCGGCAGGCAACGGATCGCGATGCTCAAACTCGCTGATCCATTCTTCGTATCTCTGCCGCGAAACCTTCACCACAGCCCGGCTTCCTGTACCTTCACCCGGTGACGCCGAAATGAAGTGCATCGCCACGCTGCTCTGCGCTCCGGGCAGATCGTTCGGCGCGTTCCAGTTTCGAGCCGGAAAGGGCTCCGTAGCGACCGCAATCTCGATCTTCCGGCCGAATCTCATTCCAAAGCCCAGCAGCCCCGCATCATGGGCGACTTCGCCCAGCTTCGGATCGAGTTTCCCCAGAACAGTTTCGGCAACGTGTTCTCTATCGTTTGCCAGCAACACGCACCAGGAATCGTCATGCCCTTTGATGCGCTGCAGGCTACCGATCAGCATCGGGTTCGGAACACTGCGCTCGATCCACCGATCCAGTTCTCGTTGAACACTCCCCAACGATCCAAAGATCGCAATGCGCGCATCGACAACCGCCAGCCATCGTATCTCGTGAAACGCCTCGCGTTCTCGTTCGAAGGGAGGCACCACCAGCACCGGAACACCTCGATAGGTCTCCCTGGTCACACCCGCGACCCCGGATCTGAAAATGGAGTCCCGATTGAACTCTCCGCTCACAAGCAGACTGTGCTCGTTCGCACCTGTGCCGCCGCCCGCAGCCGTCACAAAAAGGAGAGACTGCAATCGCCGCGACGCATCGCCGCCGGTCAGTGCATAGAAATCATCCAGGTCCGTCCTGTTCTCGTGCGTGATCAAGAGAAAGCTGCCCGTCGTTCCCTGTGCTGCCGAACTCGACATACCGGCAACCAGGCGGCTCTGCGGTGGAACAAGCTGGAGCAGTTGCGGATCAGTGGAGAGCGCGAAGACACTCTGCGCGAATATGAGCAATGAAATAAGAAGCAGACGCCTTGCCGTTCGGAGCAACATGATTCCCTCCTGTTGAATGACACTTCTGCCGATGATCGAGACGTTAAATGCTACAGATTGTAACGTTACAATTAGTAACATTAAAGGATAGTGAAGTACTGCGAACCTCGAGAAAGAAAAAAACGCTGTCAGATGAGTGAGATCGCCAATCGTTCAGGCGAATCGAATCCTAGTGCGTCTGACGATATACGAAGCCTTTCGTATATGTCAACGAAAACCTTCGTAGGTTAACCGTGCCGGCAGAAAACTTCAAGCAACACGATCCTCTCGTACGTCACCTGAACCTCCGTTCTGCCTCTGCTCATACAACAAAGGATGACGTGCGCTGGTTAACAACCGTTGTTGAGACTTTGTGAAATGTGACCGAAGAGACACGCGACTCTTCTAATTCCTTATCCGCAAGAACGCCGAACGACGACTGCAATAGTTGTCGATCACTTCATCGCATGCACGCAGCCTGCCAACCCGCGAAACACGCAGTTGGTCACGGTTGCTCTGCGTTACACTGACCGGGACATTCTTGCGATGCGATTCCGTTTGCTGATTCTCAATCTCGCTGCAGCAACGATCGCATTGATCGCGCATCGGGCCTTTGCGCAACCCGCCGCGGTCTCCTTGAGTCAGACTCCGGCCGCTTCAAATCCAGCCTTCTTCTCTCCGGTTCAGAATCACGAGCCGGTCATCTCGCTCGATGGATTGTGGCGTTTTCATGCCGGTGACGATCCGCAATGGGCATCGCCAGCCTTCGACGATTCTGCATGGCCCCTGCTCCGATCCGACCAGTCGTGGACAGCACAGGGATACAAAGATCAGAACGGCTTCGCGTGGTACCGCTTTCGTGCGCAGGCTCCTTCAGGTGCAACGTCTCTCGCGCTGCTCCTTACTGCTATCCTCACCGACTATGAAGTCTTCGCAAACGGAGTAAAGATTGGCGGATTCGGCGAAATGCCGCCACGCGGCAGCCTTCGCTTCAACCAACCGCTCCTCTTTCACCTCACGCCCGTTCCAGCCGGCGCAACCATTCAATTCGCAATTCGCGTCTGGCATCATCCAATCTTCGCAACGTATCTCGGCGGCGGGCCGCGATACGCCGGCGCGCGCCTCGGAGATACCGCGTTTCTCGAGCAGCGACTACACCTCCTCCAGGCCGATCGCCTCACCGGCGTGGTCAGTTTCTACGCAGTGGGAATTCTGAATGCCGTAATCAGCATCACTCTGTTTGGTCTGTTCTTCTTTCGCAGATCCGAACGCGAATACCTCTGGTTCGCTGTTGTCCTGCTGGCCAACGCATTGCAATCAGCTCTCGCCATCACCGATTTCATCCTGAGGTTTCCGCTCGGCGTTCACGACTTTCTTTCTGAAACAATTGGGGCTGTCGGCATCACGGCCTCTCTCCTCTTTTTCTCGCGTGTACTCGAGGCTAGGAAATCGCTGATGTGGAAAACCGTTTTGATCATCGCTGTTCTTGATCCTCTGAACGTACTCCTCTTCGTCTTCCGCTTGACCTCGCCTGCGACATCCACCAGCTTGCGCATTCTCTTCGAACTGCCCATTGAGATCTACATCGTCGTCCTGCTCTGCCGCCACGCCCTGGCCGGAAATCGCAATGCCCGAATCCTCTTTGCGCCAACCATTCTCTCGTATGGCACCGCAATTCTCGGCGGCATGCTTCTGCTCTGTTTCCAACTTGGCTGGGGCATCAAAGCTGTAATCGCAATCAATCGATGGAGCGTGACGGAGACGCCCTTTCCGGTGTCGCTTCAGGTCTTCGTTCAACTGATTTTCGTTGTGGCATTGCTCGCGTTCCTCATCCGGCGCTTCGCGATGTCTCGCGCACAGGAGGAGCGTCTCACTGCTGATCTTGAGGCAGCCCGCACCATTCAGCAGGTCCTCATCCCAGAGAGCGCTCCTTCAATTTCCAATCTCGAGATCGAATGCGTCTATCATCCGGCACAGGAAGTAGGAGGCGACTTCTATCAGATAATTCCGCTGCCGCGGTCCAGCCCAGACGTACAGCCTGACAGCATCGTCATCCTCGGCGACGTAGCAGGAAAGGGCCTTCCCGCAGCAATGACGGTTTCGCTTCTCATCGGTGCGCTCCGCTCAATCGTGGAAACGACCAGCTCGCCATCAGAAATCCTCTCGAGCCTCAATCGTCGCCTTCTTGGCCGCGGATTTGGTTTTACCACCTGCCTTGCTCTTCGCATCTCGGCCTCAGGCAATCTTTCGGTTGCCAATGCCGGTCACCTCCCGCCATATCTCAACGGCCAGGAGGTCTCGCTTTCACCCGCGTTTCCGCTTGGACTCGATGCGAATGCGGATTATGCGGAACAGACCTTTCACCTCGTGCGCAAAGACCGCCTGACCCTCCTCACCGACGGCGTTCCCGAGGCCGGCTCCGGGCGCGAGCTCTTCGGATTCGAACGTACTGCCAGTCTCAGCTCATCGCCAGCACCCACCATCGCAGATGCCGCACTCCGTTTCGGACAATCTGATGACATTACGGTGATATCAATTGTGGTTTCCTGAGCAATTTAGAGCGACCTTTAAGCTCCGCCAACATCTATAAACCAAACTTCCGGGAATCGCCTACAAGCACAGTTTGCGGATTCCCTCATTTAGTCAGTGCCAAAACATCAGGACTGTTCGCGAGAGGACACACATGTTCGGAAATGGACGCACCCATGCAGAAGGGCATGTGTCTGTCGTCGTCATTGCCCTTAGATAACCGTCGACGCACTTTCAGGGCCCATCGTTCTTTGGAAGAGCAATTGCAGGTCAAGATGTGGAATTCAACTTCCCCGGGGTTCCATAAGCATGAAGCAATTCGAGTCGTTTGCGCTGGACACTCTTAACGAGTGCCTCTGGCACCAGGATGTGCAGATCGCCCTTGCCAGTAAGCCGTTCTCGGTTCTGCGTTACCTCGTTGAAAATCCTGGACGCCTGATTACGCACGATGAGCTTCTGGATGCGCTTTGGCCGGAAACATACGTTCAACCACAGGTATTGAGAACCTACATACTTGAACTCAGAAAGATTCTTAGCGACGACCCTAGGCAACCAAGGTTCATCCAGACTGTTCCGAAACGTGGTTACAGCTTCGTTGCCGCGGTGAAAGAGACCACAGACACGCGTTCGAATGCGCGTGAAATTCCAAGTCCAGTAGCCACTGTGGCTGAGTTGATGGGACGAGGCGATGAAATCAGTCATCTGCAAACGATGGCTCAGCAAGCCGCGAATGGGCAGCGACAACTGGTCTTCATCACCGGAGAAGCCGGAATCGGAAAGACCTCGCTCATCAATGCGCTTCGCCAGATTCTAAATTCCCGATCGCCCCAGGCGCGGTTCGCTTGCGGCCACTGCGTTGAAAGTCTGAGCGAAAAGGAACCATATTACGCTGTCCTGGAAGCGCTCAGTCACTGCACGTCAACAGATCAAGAAGGCAGTCTGGCAGCTGGATCTGCCGCTCTGCGAACGCTCCACGATCGTCCCGGAGAACTGTGCGAAGCGCTCGAAGAGCTGGCACGAGAGAGGCTCTTCATTCTCGTCCTTGAAGACATTCAATGGGCACATCAATCGACGCTCGAACTTCTTTCGGCACTGGCGCGACGCGGCGGATCAGCCAAACTGCTGGTGATTGCAACCTACCGGCCCCAGCATCAATCGACCAAGCTCTACCTGAAATCAATCAAGCAAGACCTGGTTGTGCGCCACCTCTGCACGGAACTCGCGCTCGAGCCGTTATCAAAGCAATCCGTAAAGAGTTTGCTCAGCCGGCGGCTGGATCAGGAACAGCTGCCCGCAGAGCTCAATGACTTCATCTACCAGCGCTCCGGCGGCAACCCGCTCTTTGCAAACGCGCTTCTCGATCACATGATTGCGGAACAGATCATCGTTCGTAAGAGCGCGGATAGTAATGCCCACTGGGAGCTCGCATCGGCCACAGGTTTCGAAATCAGCGTTCCGCAGGAACTGGCGCAGTTGATCGAACTAGAAATCGATCGCCTCAGTCCACAGGAACAGCGGCTTCTTGAAGCCGGAAGCCTCATGAACATTGCGTTTCCGGTTTGGGCGGCTGCCGCGGCATTGGAAGAAAATCCAGAGAGTGTGGAACAACTGTGTGATGACCTGCAGCGCCGAACCGGATTGGTGCGTCGCGCGGGGCATGATGATCTCCCTAACGGAACACGCTCGGATTTTTACGCATTCGCGCACGAGTTCTATCGTGAGGTGCTGTACCAGCGACAGACGACAGGTCGCCGCGCCAAGGGACACATCCGCATCGCAGAGCAACTAAGCGCGTTGTTTGCTGGACGCGAGGCCACTGTTGCCCGCGAAATAGCGATGCAATATGAAGCCGCTGGCCATTGGCAGCGAACTGTCTCTGCATTGCGTACGGGTGCTCTCCATTCGAAAAATAGATTCGCGTACCAGGAATCCACCCAGTTGCTGGCGCATGCGTTACGTATCGCGGATAACCTTGGTGAACCGGAGCGCAGCATCCTCGCGAATGAAGTCGCGGCCGAATTGCAGGCGGTTCGCGATATGCTGGCGCGAAACAGATCGCAACAACAAAAAGCCGGCTAAAGATTTGACGTTTTCTGGATGGAAGCTTGACGACTTAATTTTCAGAGATCGCTAACGTGGTGAATACAGCAGGAGGATTCACACATGCGATCGATCTTTCGGAAAATCGTTTTGGCATCAGCATTCGGCGCGGCAATTGCACTGGCAGGGAACAGCGCCATGGCGGCAACAAGAATCGATGTACCTTTCAATTTCAAGGTTGCCGGAGCAACGCTTCCCGCCGGCAGCTATCACGTGTCCCACGATTCCTCCAGCAGCTTCGTCACCCTTCAGAGCCTGGTGTCATCGCAAAGCTACACGTGGATTCTGACCCCCGGGCCATCGGAACAATCGAAGAAAGTTTCCCTGAAGTTCGATGATCGGAACGGCACCAAGGTCCTTCAATCGATTCAATTCGGTTCGCTGACCACGCCGCGTCTCGACAAGAGCAAGACAATCGATATCGAGCGCGATTCGATGGGGCAGTAAGCATTTCTGCCCGCTGCACCAGGCAAGCTATAGAAATCCTGAGGGAGCTGCTTCGAATCAACGAGGCCGCTCCCTTTGTCACTGTATGATTCCTGCATGCGAAAACTGCATCTGCGAATCCTGGCGGCGGCCTTTGCTGCTGTATCCCCTCTCATGCCTGCTTGTGCCCAGCAGAGCCGGTGGGCTTCGGCTGATGACAAGACTGCGCAATACATCGTCGACATGGAACGCAAGTGGGCTGAAGGCGTGTGCGTCGACAACGGCGTTGTTGCCGGTCTGCTCGCTGAAGATTTTCAGGGCACGTCAACAAACGGTGAGCGCTTCACCAAAGCCGATGAACTGAAAGACGAGAAGGCCGCTCGGACATCTCACGATTGTGGACTCGACGAGACCAAAGTGCGCTTCTTTGGGGATAACATCGCTATCGTCTACGGCAGCGAACACGCTACGGGCAAAGACAAATCCCATCCAGATGCAAAAGTCTGCCAGATCTGGACCGACACCTGGCTCAAGCGCAACGGAAAGTGGCAGATCGTCGCGTCGCAGGATAACCGCGTGAAATGCAGATAGCCCGCAACACTGAGAGATCTTCTTTACCGTATAGCTTCGGTTCAGCTGCGATAGTTATCGCAGCATTTGTTTGACATAGCAGTGACAACTGCTTTGGTGTTCGTACCTATACTCCAATTCAGCGAGTATTTGGTCTTGCAGTCCACACTCCACTACGCGCGCTTCTCCTGAGTTTTTGCGTAGTCGAACTATCAACGCCGTGCAACTTTCAAGAGCTCCCGGTTCGCTGATTGAACAAATTCGCGAAGAGGATACCGGTGTGTCAAAGCACAGCGCGTGATACCTGAGGGCACAGCAGGACTTGACTCGATGGAAGAACTGCCGCAGCTCTTGCCCACGATTGGTGGCGACGGCGGCGTCAGATGCAATGAACCCCTGAACCTGCAGAAGCATCAAGGAGAATCGAAAGGTGAATAGCAATCGCATGGGAAATCTCTGTACGTCTAAGAATGTTCGGAATATCGGCCGCACTCTTGTAGTTGGGCTTCTTGCGCTGGCGATCACCAGCATCGCCTCGGCACAGGACAGCGACGACACGCTCAACTTTAAAGGCGGCATCGGCGTGATCAATGTCATCGGTCAAAACCCCGACCTCACACTCAAACTCAATGTTGTGCGTGGCGTCAATCCAGCCGGACCGTGGCGCATCGCGGATCTTAATGCCACCATCAAATCCAATGGACACATCCATGTTGTTGGACGTGGCCTGCTGCTGGCGAATGGCAATAGCATCGCGACAAACGCCGGCGCGAGCGTTCATGCCACTCTTTTCTGCGGTGCTGCCACTTCAGCGACCGCGTTTGACGAACCCGGAGTGCAACTGGAAGCAAGCGGAGACTTCAGAATTGACGATTTCCTTTCGTCGGTTCCGCCGAATCCCTGCGAGTCGCCCGTTCTGCTGATTCGAAGCGGAGCCACACCCGGACAGGGCGTCTGGTTCGCCGCGGGAATCCCGAGACTCGAGGAAGACAGAGACCGGGACTAACTCCACGCGCACAACCGGCGAAATGGCCGGCATCTACGTCGCGAAATGCATGCGCCTGCGCTCAGAAATGTAAGCGCAGGCGCGTGCGAGTTCTGAGTCAGTAGACGCAGCGCCATATCAACTGCGTCGCCCCATACGGCTCACTCGAGTCTATCCGCTCGTCGTCCTAAGAGCTTCGTCAGAACCGGAAGTATGCCCCGATCATCGGCTGCGCGGTGTGGGTGAACCGGTCCGTCGATGTATATAGCTTGGTCAGATTCGGCGCCTTGTAGAGATTCCCGCGGTACTGGAATCGAAAACCCAGATGCGGCAAGGCGCCCCAGTCGAGACCGGCGCCATAGACGAACACGCCCTTCGTTGAGCTGTCAGTGTCCACCTGGTTACTGTCTGGCTGGTTGAACAAGACACCAACGCCGCCGAGTACAAAGGGGCGCAAGTTCGCCGCGTGAACTGAAACCAGCCAGTCGGCAGTGACCTCATGCGCGGCAGCCTTAACCGTCTGAGCTGTGAGCGCCGTACAGGTCGAGCCTCCGCAATCGGGCTTGTAGGTCTCGTTGCCCCGATTGTAGGAGTAGGTGGCCTCATACCCTACCAGGGGATTGGAGATGTGCCGCAGCTCGATGATTCCGCCAGCGGAGTTTGCCGGGCTCTCAATCGTCCCGTTTCCGTTTGTCCGTCCGCTGAAAGCTCCATACAGACTCAGAGCCACGTCTGTCTGGGCCCATGCCGAAGCCGAAACGCCCAGCATGCATAACCCGACAAGAAACAGGAATGCCTGATGACAGATTTTCCGCATCTTCATCTCCTTTTGGATGCTTGTCTCGCGGTTGAGTGAAAGGGGAGTCTCGCGAGGTCCAGCTACGTGCCTCAACCCTCTATGGACGCAAAAGTCGTTCGCTGGGTGGGTAAGGAAGTGGTTACCCACGTACGAGGCAGAAGCTCTATCAGAGCGTGTCCAGCCCGGAGCCGGAGATAACTCACATATTTAGATGAATGTGCGAAAAGCGACCGATCACGGGCTAGATCGCTCGTACCAGCCGGACCGGCAGGAAGATGATGGCCCCCACCAACTCCAGCACCCCGCCCACCGCGATCCCCACAATCCGGAAAGGCAGGAGCAGCAGCCACACGATCGGGTAGGCGATCAGCGCCAGCAATGCCAGCGGCCAGCACAGAATCAGGAGAATGCACCACAATAAAAATTTCACCATAACTCCGCCTCAACCTCAGTCAATCACACATACGCGGACAGGCCTCGGCCGGTTCCCGACAGCTATTTCTTCGCGTCCTTCTTTTTTCGGGCCTTCGCTGACGCTGAACTGGCCGTGCTTGCTTTCGTTCTTCCCGAGGCCGGCACACCCGCCCGGGCCTCAAGCAGTTTCTTCCGATCACGGATGACCTTCTTCCGCTCCGCCTCAGGCAATGCAAGGATGGTCCTCGTCCGCTTCGGCAGTTTTTCGAAGATCAGCTGGTAGGCCCGGCGCAGCTCGTCCTCGACCTCCCGCGGCCGCAGCGCGTCCCATCGCTCCAGCGTTATCCAGTGAGCTTTGGCCAGGTAAGGAGTTGGTCTGATTGCCTCATTTTCGATCAGCTCGTGGAACCTTTCCGCGCCGCAATGAAATGACAGCACACCAATCCCGCTCCCGTCCAAGTCTGTCATGGCAAACATCTTGCCGCCAATGTCCCGGTCGCCCGCCCAGTAAACGAGATGATGGCCCCAGTTCAGGGTTTCGGCCACATGCGGCAGCCCCATACAAATCTCACGTATGCGCTCGTTATCCATCTCGAGAAGTGTAAATCCGGGTCGAGCTCGGAAAAATTCTCAACAATGTACTTGACGCCATACACTAGTTGTCATACAGTATGTGAAGTACAGTGTATGCGGCACAGCAAGATCGAGGCAAAGTATGACCGTAGCTGACACAAATTTCGAAAACCTTCGACTCGAACTTCGCCGCGGCTGCCTGACCCTGGCCGTCCTCGCCCAGCTGAAGCGGGAGCACTACGGCTACACGCTCCGCAAAGAGCTGGCCGAGCGCGGCCTTGAGATCGACGAAAGCACGCTCTACCCGCTTCTACGCCGCCTCGAGACCCAGGGCCTGCTGGTCAGCCAGTGGCGCGAAGAAGACAAACGAAACAAGCGCTTCTATCGCCTCTCCTCTGAAGGCGAACAGATCCTCGCTCGCCTGCTCGACGAGTGGAACACCATCAACACCTCCGTCTCCCGCATCCTCGAAGCTCAGAATGCGGAGACCAAGTAAGGAAACCGCCATGGAACTCCTTGATCGCTACCTTCAAGCCGTCAGAAAGTACCTGCCGCTCCGCCGCCAGGACGACATCATCGCCGAACTCCGCGCCAATATGGAGTCGCAGATCGAAGACCGCGAGTCCGAACTCGATCGCCCGCTTACGCAGGGCGAGTTCGATGACTTCCTGCGCAAGATGGGTCATCCCATGTTGGTCGCGTCACGCTACCAGGCGCAGCAATACCTCATCGGACCGACCATGTTCCCCATGTACCTCTGGGTGCTCCGCATTGCGCTGCTCTGGGCTTTCATCATCTGCATGATCGTTGCTGCGGTAGTCACTCCCCTTACGCAGCCCGGTGCGCAGGCCATCTTCGACGCGCTGTTCCGGACTCCCGGCATCCTGCTTCAAACAGCAGCGTGGATCACTCTCGTCTTCGCAGCATTCGAGTTCGCGCGCACGCGTTACCCAAATATCTGCCCACCAATCGAAGGCGTAAACAAAAGCTGGAGCCCGAGCACCCTCCCGCCTCTTGAGAAAGACACCCTTCGCAAAGGGAAACCCCGCTCGTTTGTCCAGGCTGTTGCCGAAATCATCTTCAGCGTGCTCTTTCTCGGATGGGTGCTCCTCATCCCGCACTACCCGTTCCTGCTGCTCGGCCCCGGCGTCGTTTTTCTGAAGACCTCTCCCTATGAGTTGGCATCGGTCTGGTGGACTTTCTTCGGCTGGATCGTCGCGCTTGGCATCATGCAGATCGTCGCCAAGTGCATCGACCTCGCTCGCGGCACCTGGGAACGCCCTTCACACATTCAGCAAATCGTGTTCAAGATCGTCGGACTCATACCCGTTCTCGTGCTGCTTGCCGCACCCGGACACATCTACGTCTTGCTCAAGAATCCTGCGGTCGATCAGGCGCAATTCGGCAAGAACCTGGCTCAGGTCAACGATGCAATTCATCTCGGCTTTTCGGTGATCTGCGCGATTGTCGTTCTGCAACTGGCTTTTGACATCGGCAAGTGGGTTTTAGAAACGTACCGCAGTCGCGAAGCCAGCCGCTCGTAATCGTCACACTCGGATTGAACGCTGGCGGGCCCGAATGAGCCCGCAAGGAGGAGTTATGCGCCGTCGCATAGTCAGCTACATGGATGCCCTGCTTGTCGGAATGGTCCTTGGATTGATCTTTGTAACTTTCGTCCATGCCGCTCCGTTGCATCAACGCGGAAAGGTCCAGACAAACGGAGTCACCATCGCCTACGAAATCTACGGTCCGACAGATCGCGAGACCGTTCTTCTGGTTGGCGGAACGGCGATGCAGCTCATCGACTGGGATCCAACGTTCTGCAGCGATCTCGTTGATCACGGCTACCGCGTTATCGTCTTCGACAATCGCGACATCGGCCTCTCGACCAATTTCGAGTCCGCAGGAGAGCCGGACTTTGGTGCAGTTGTGAAGGCCGCAACAACGCGCAAGCCTTCGCCGCTGCCGTACACACTCTATGACATGGCAGCGGACACGGTCGGCCTGATGGATGCGCTGCATATCGAGAAGGCTCACGTCGCAGGTGCATCCATGGGCGGGATCATCGCGCAGATTGTCGCAACAAAGTATCCGAATCGTACGCTATCGCTCACGTCGATGATGGCTCCTGACGGAAAACCAGGATTGCCCATGGTTGCGAATCCTGCGCGCCTTGCCTCCGTGCCTAAATCCGCTCCGCATGAAGATCGTGCGGCATACATCGAGCGCCGGAGCAAAACCATGCAAGCACTCGAGAGCCCGGCAAATGCGAGCTCAGACACGGAACTGCGGAAGATTGTCACTCGGGAGGTGAAGCGTTTCTACTGCCCGGCCTGCGATGATCGACAGGGTGCTGCGTCACTGTTCACGACACTCGAGGATCGGCGGGAACAGCTGAAGAATATTCGGGTGCCCGTACTCGTCATTCATGGAGCTGATGATCCACTCGTGCCGTTGGAGGCGAGCAAAGACATTGCCACGATCGTCCCCGGAGCCACGCTAAGCATCCTTCCCAGCATGGGCCATGACATGCCTCGGTCGTTGATGCAGACAATTGCCGATGCCATTGCCGAAAACGCAGCGCGAGCTCACAAGCGCTAATCCGAGGAAATCGGGGCAAAGCTTAAGGGGCGGGAGCCGGAGTTTCCGTCTGGCCGACAACGGCAGCGGCGACACAATTGCCGACCACATTCATCAGCGTGCGGCCCATGTCCATAATGGTGTCGACGCCGAGGATGAGAAGGATGGGAGCGGTGGGCAAGTGCACGGCACTTGCAGTGGCGAGCAGCACGACGAGCGACGCTCGCGGCACGCCGGCGATTCCTTTGCTCGCAGCCATCAGCACGAGCACGATCGCGATCTGGCGTCCGAACGATAGGTGCATGCCGGCAGCCTGGGCGACAAAAACGGCAGCCATTGAGAGATAGACGCTGCCACCAGTCATATTGAAGCTGTAGCCCGTGGGGATTACAAACGAGACGATCCAGCGCGGAACTCCGAACTCTTCCATTCGCTCCATGGCTAGTGGAAGTGCAGCTTCGGATGTCGTGGTTGCAAATCCAATCGCAGCCGGTTCGCCAACCGCAGTGATGAACTTGCCCACTGGAACTCGAAAAAGCAACAGTGTCGGGATCAGCACGAGAAGGCTGAATGCTGTGAGAGCGACGTAGTAGGTTCCCACCAGTTTCGCGAGTGGCAACAGGGTTGAGATGCCGGTATTTCCAACGGTGTAGGCAATCGCAGCCCCAGCAGCAAGAGGCGCAAGGTACATGATGAAACGCGTGAGTTGGAACATCACATCGGCCAACGATTGCAGGACCTTCACCAGCGGCGCACGTTTCTGTTCGGAGATCATCGCCAATGCCGCCCCGAAGAGGATTGAAAAGATCGCGACCTGGAGAATCTGATTCTGCGCGACGGCTTCGGCAATGTTATTGGGAAAAAGATTAAGGACGATCTGCTGCCAGCTTTGTGGTGCCTGTGCGGCAGTTGGCTGTGCTGTTTCCAGCGCCGCGGGGATCACAACCCCCCATCCGGCTCCGGAGAGATTCATCGCCACAAGTCCAATGACCAAGCCGAACGTCGTGATCACTTCGAAGAAGATGAGCGCCTTAACCGCGACGCGACCGATTGACTTGAGTTCGTTGTGTCCGGCGATGCCAGTTGTGATTGTCGCAAAGAGAAGAGGAGCAACAATCATGCGAATCAAACGCAGAAACAGGTCGCCCGGTAGACGGACCTGTGCGGCAACGTACGGAGCATCGACGCCAAGCTCGATTCCCGCAAGCATCGCGAAAAAGGTCCAGGTCATCAGCGAGGGCCGGCGCAGGCTGAAGAGCAGGAAGGAAGCGATTCCAATCCAACGGAGAACGACACTTGCCGCGGACAAATGGAAGAATGCGACGGCAATGCCTGCCGCAATGAGCACCGCGGCGGCGAGCAGAAACACAGTGGCCAGGGGATCCTTCACTGCCGGGCGGATTGAGGCTGTTGTCACCATTGATTTAATTCGTTGCCGGACGCTTCAGCTTCATCGCCTCTGCGGTCATATCTGTATACTTCAGCCCCGCGCCAGTGTTGAACAGCACCACGCGATCGTCGGCACTGAGGTATCCAGTCGCAAGCAACTTGTCATAAGCCGCCGTCACGCTTGCCCCTTCGGGGGAGAGAAATATTCCTTCATTTCGTGCCCAGTCAAGAATGGAAGCGAGAATCTCGTCGTCGCTGACGGCCATCGCGAGACCACCGGAAGCGCGTACGATATCCAGGATGATCGCATCGCCGTAGGGCTTCGGTACGCGGAGACCGGCCGCGAACGTTGAAGCATCCTGCCACATGGTGCTCACGTTTGCGCCGGCTTCGAAAGCGCGTGCGACGGGCGCACATCCCGATGCCTGCACCGCAATCATCTTCGGCCGCTTACCGCCTTTCACCCAGCCCAGTTGTTCCATTTCTTCGAAAGCCTTCCACATGCCGATGAGACCAACGCCGCCGCCCGTGGGATAGAAGACCGCGTCGGGATACTCCCACCCGAGCTGCTCTACGAGTTCGTATCCCATGGTCTTCTTGCCTTCCACGCGAAACGGCTCCTTGAGCGTAGAGATGTCGAACCAGCCTTCCTGTTGTTTTCGCTCCTGCACGATGCGCGCGCAATCGGAAATGAGTCCATTGACGAGTTCAACATGTGCGCCGTACGCGACGGCCTCAACGTAGTTGGCAAATGGCACATCGCGCGGCATGAAGATGTGCGCTTCGATTCCGGCAGCTGCGGCGTACGCGGCCAGGGCACCGGCAGCATTCCCGGCCGACGGCACTGCAAGCTTACGGAGCCCGAAGTGCTTTGCCATGGTCACAGCCATGGAGAGCCCACGCGCTTTGAAGGTGCCAGTTGGATTGGCTCCTTCTTCCTTGAGCCACGCGCCCTCATGACGACGGCTCTTCAGCATCGGTGTCCAACCCTCACCTAACGTCACCGGCTCAGCGTCAGGAAGAACTGAGCGATACCGCCACATGCCGGTCCATGGGCCTTCGGCGTCCTTTGCGATCACCTCGCGCGGATTCGTTCGCTTCAGGTCAGAAAGATCATATCGAACGAAGAGCGAACCGGCTGGTTGGGTTTGACACTGCGGGCATACGGTCTGTGGCGTCACGGCAGGGGTGTGAGCGTGGCAGCGGGCGCACTCGAGATGGACGATGGGCGGCATTGACTCCTCAAGACTCCTGAATCAGATTAGAGGATCACTGGCTTCGCAAACGAATTGTCAGTGTCAGTACTTTCAGAACTTTGATTCGAACTCGCGGAATCTTCTCTCAAGTTCCCACTGCGCTGCTGCCTTTTCACTCCCATCCAGAAAGCTCTTGCAGGACATTGCAGGTTTCGCGCCGCCGAGGGTCTGCCCCTTGCATGCAGCAGCCGGAGTGCTGAACACATCCGCCGATGCCCAGAGGCTCGCACCCGGCAGGAAATTATGTTCCAGGCCCGTGCGCGCGAGTTGCTTCAGCTCTGGATAGCTCAGGTGGTAGTCGTTAGCGGCGCGAACGTATTCGTGGGTTAGATCGATGCGGCTGACAGCCTGGTCATCGGTCGAGAATGCAACCGGAACATGAGCAGAGCGGTAGTACAGGAATGGATGCCGGTCGCCGGTGATGCCGAGAATGCCGTCATTCGAGCTGAGATTAATCTCGACCATCACGTGCTTGCGCGCCATCTCCTTCAGCAAATCCTGCGCACCGTCTTCATACATCACGTCAACACCGTGGCCTATCCGCTCAGCGTGACCGATCTCAATCGCCTGCCGGACGTGAAATCGAAGCCCCTCCGGCGGCACCATGCCCGGCGCGAGTTCTCCTGCATGGAGCGTGATGTGCACCTTGGGATAAAGGCCGTGCAGATATTCCACCATCTTCATGTGCAGGGTGTAGTCGCGCATCGAGACCATGTAGTCCTCGGGCTGGACGAAGTTGATTCCAACCCAATCGTCAGATCCCTGCTCGATTGCCTGCTGCACTGTTTCGAAGCCCAGCAACGTCTGCGCAAAAACCTGCTCGGGAGAAAACGCGCGAAGCACCTGATAGATGAAGCGAACCTGTACCTTGCAAGCGGTCGAGGCTTCCGGAGTGCCGCAATGTTGGATCTGGTTGCGCATCTCGATCGCCTTGCGAGTCTCTTCACGATCGATCGCGATCTCCTCGCGCAATCCGCGATCGAGCAGAGACTGCCGCATCTGAGCAAGATCGGGATTCCATCCGATTTCGTGCGCGATCCGGGCGGCGTGACCGAATGTGGGTGTGTGCATCAACTCGAGATACTGATTGTTCTCCGCGTCGGACCGGCGAGTGATCTCGTCGAGCCATTGTCCGATGTGACTCTTGTCGAGACCACCGAAGCGGTCGAATGTCGCAAAAAACTGATCGTGACCGCTGTGACCTGACGTTGGAACATAGTTTCGCATTGAGAAGGCATCGATGATGCGATCGTAGAGGTCTTGCTCTTTGGGCGTCAGACTGCTGCCATTCAACTCAGCGGCGGCGACGAGAGGTGCCGAGCAGGGCTCTTTCACAGTCTTTCCTTGCGCATCACGCGCAAACTCGGCCTCGGCCGGATCGATGCAGACCTTGTCCTCAGCCGCGATGCGGATCAGCGTTTCTGCGTAGACGCCAGCGCTGAGATGAAAGTGCAGGTCGGCGCCCTTCGGGAAATCAGCTAGAAAGGCCTGCACTGAGAGCAGCCCCTGACGGACCGCCGCCTGATACGCGCGGGAGGCGCGGGCTTCAGCCCACGTCGAAGCTGACGCTGCCGCAGATGAACTTGCCGCCTCAGCTTTTGCAGGCGGCAAGCTCAGCACTGAGGTAACCAGACCGGGCAAAGCAAGGCAATATAAGAAAAACGATTGCGTTCGCATGGTTTACTTTCCAGTGTACGAGGCCGGCGAAGAATAGGAAGCGTTTTCTCATCTCCCCAATCGTCTGAAGTTCATTCAATTGTCATCGCAATGCAGTTTCATACCGGCATGTGCAAATGCGACCGACGCGCCGGACGACGAACGAGTGCGCTGTGTCGCAAAATTGCATCATAAGAGTAGGCACAACAGCCCGCAGATGAAGGGTATCCCAATCGAACGCAAGGTCTCATGCAGTTGGGATCATTGTCTCCGAGCTGGTATGTCCGGCCATCGCGAATATCTAGAGGTCAGATAGAGATAAATGGAATCAACCATCACTGCTGTTGGGCAGCAGGTGTCCAGGCGATCTTTTCTCAAAGGGGCGATGTTCGGCGCGGGGGGCCTTGCGCTGTACGCTGGGGTGTTCGAACGCCACTGGCTTGAGATCGTTCACAAGGACATTGCGATTGGCGGTTTACCGGCACCGTTCGACGGGATGAAAGTGGCGCAATTAAGCGACATTCATCTCAACGAGTTCACGGAGCCGTTTCTGCTGCGCGAATCGATCGACGAGATCAATCGGGCCAAGCCGGACGTGGTTCTCCTTACCGGAGACTATGTCAGCGCCGAGGTATTGCCGCGTAATCTTACGGCAAAGGCCGCGTGGCAGTGCGGAAGCATGCTGGGCCGACTAGAGTGCCCACAGCGGTATGCGATCTACGGGAATCACGATATCTGGGCCGGTGAGGAGCATGTCGGAGAAGCTCTTACGACACACGGCATCACCGTACTGAAGAATTCGTTCCTTCCGATAGAGAAACAGGGCGCCAGAATGTGGCTCGCCGGAATGGATGATCCGGTGTGCGGAAAGCCTGATCCCGACAAAGCCATTCCCGCGTCGATCCGCCACAAGGCGGGAGAACCGATCATCCTCATGTGCCATGCACCGGATTTCGTGGACGAGCTTCGCGATCATCCGGCAGGACGTGCAGTGTCATTCGTACTCAGCGGGCACACGCACGGCGGACAAATCCGTCTTCCGTTTGTCGGTGCATTGCACCTTCCGCCTGGAGGGACCAACTATGTTGAAGGACTGTTCCAGGTTGGGTCGATGCAACTGTATGTGAATCGCGGGATAGGCACCGTCGGTGTCCCCTTCCGATTCGACTGCCGCCCGGAGATCACTATCTTCACCCTAAGGACAGCTTAACGATTCAGAGTTCGTGCTCTATCGAACCGCCGTTGGAGGATTGTTAGACGCCTGCGGCTGGGTCCCTGAAGCAATCTGGTTCATCGGCAGTTCCAGCGCGAACAAACTGGAGTCGCCTTGATCGGCGTGAACCCACATCCCATGAAATGCCTGTCGCAAGCCTGGATGCTGCACCAGCAGAGCCATCATGACATCCGTGACCTGTTTGCGGGCCTCTGTCGGGGTTCGGAGCTGCGCAGCCTGCGTCGGATTAGGAATGTAATGAACGTCGAGGTCCAGTCCGCCAAATTGGGTTGTGGTGTCGATCGCGCTCAAGTTGTAGGAAGATCCCTGCGCATTCAGCGTGACCTGCGTCTTCTCCGCCGGAAAATCCTTCGGGTGAATCTGCTCCGCTTCCTGCTGCAACTTCTGCAGGTTGGGGCTCGATAAGAAATCGACAGGGCTCAGTAGTCCTTGAGCGATGTGATAGTAGAGCCACGCCGTCCAGTTTTCTTTCGTCTGCGCGTATTTCCGGGCCGACACCCAATACCATAATCCGTCGTGGTCGGCGTGAATCATCGGCTTCGCATAAAAGCCCGCAACCTGCCATTGATTTCCAGGTGCACTGGCAAGTATCAGTGAAATCTGCTGAGGCTGCTGAACACCGGTTGCATGCAGGATGACGAGTGCATAAGTACCGGGCGGCAATCCATTGAACGTCAGCACCACGATTGGAGATCCACAGAAGAATTGGGTTCGCTCCGCGCCCGGCGCGTCTTTTGAGGCGTCGAGCAAGTAGATGGAGTCCACCGTCATCGTCGCCGTTTGTACTTGAGGTTTGAGGCTTGTGACGGATGCGGCAATCCCGTCGAAATCGGATGCGATGGCCGGCAGTATCTTGGCGCGCAGAGCCTGGGTGTCGCCGCTCTGAACAATGGCGGCGATGGTGTGCGCCTCTCCTGTGAACCCAGAGCGTAGTGTCTGGCTCATTTGCGACTGGGTTGAGCAGGTAGCGCCGTCAGCGTTGAACGCGCAGCCGGCAAAAGCCACACCCGTAAACAGGAGGAAAGCGCGATGCAGGAGTTCCCTTTTATCGAACATGTTTTCGTCCAGCGGATGGAAATTGAAAGACCGCTATGTACTAGGATGCGAATTCATGACAACTGAGCACTGCGATCATGAGATCTCGGTCTCAGAAAACTGCCAAGGTGCCGCAAATCGCTTGTGGGAGTCGCGGACGAGTTCCCAAGCAGAAAGGACTGATGCCGATGGATCTCAGATTGCGAACCCAAGCCTTCTACAAACCTTTAAAAACACTGGGTTTCCGGGTAATACAAGCAAACTCTCAAGAGAGAGCGGGGTCGGTTCCGGACCGCTCGCTGAAATTGACTTTCCGCTCCGGATCTTGAACACCGCTCGAGGTTAAAAGAGCCGCTGCCCGAGCGAGGACCTGCTTCTTTGCTTCGTCAATCGCCATTGGCGCAATAACCGTCAACCCGCCGACTACGCGATTGAGATCGAAATAGGCCTGCCGATTCAGCCGGATGAAATCGACCGGATACTCTGGCTTTCTCGCTCGCGCAGCATCTGGATCCGCATCGAGCACGAAACTGACATCGGGACGGGGAACCAGACGCATGATCAATCGTGCGTAGGCACGAACCGCTGCGTTTTGCAGATTGAGGTTCGCCAATTCGTCGTAGGTGTAGCGATCGAAGATCACGAACTCGACATTGCCCCGCATCGCGTGGCCGAACACCTTGCGAGTTGACAATGCGTCAACAAAGTAGAGGAACATGCGAATGCAGGTCATCGGAAAGCCACGCACGTTCTTGTCTCGCCGGTTGATTGGCCTATCCGGGTGTCCGATGCCCTTTTCTCCTCTGAAAACCCGATGGCCTGTCCCCTCACGGATATTTGTGAGGCTCGCGATGTCGTCCCAGAATCGAAGTACGCGAAAGCGCACCCCATGCTCTTCGAGAAAAGTGCATAGATGGTCAATCTGGGTGCTCTTGCCCGCACCGTCCACACCGGAAAAACTCACAGATCTGACTTTCGACAAATTATGCATAAGTCTTCTATTCGTTGTCTGAGATTTGCCGAAGGATCAAGGCTGGCTATGGCTGGCCTTTGACATCCCTGCGACAGCACCAATTGCACCTGCTCCCGCCAGCACCAATCCGAGGCTGATGACGATCGCTCGTACGCGCCGCTGCTTTGCAGGAGCGATGGCCGCACCGGCGGGACGCGAGCCCGGAACTCCCGTCGGTTTCTCGTAAGGAGCCGCAGCGGTCCCGACAGGCGGTTGCTGGGGCGTCTGGGTCTGTTGGTTTTGTTGCGATGGCTGAGAAGTTGCTTGTGGAACCGGCGCTGAAGGTAGTTCCTCGGGGGGTTGGGAACTGCTGATCTCGGTTGCTGGTGAAGCACTAGCCTGCGGGTTCTGTGCAGGTTCCTGCGCCAATCCCACCGTCGGCTGTATCAGCAGGATCGCGCATAGAGCGACAACGAGCGGGCTCTTTAGTCCAGCAAAGAAACCAGAACTGCTGTCCAACCGGAAGCTGCCATATTTCACCATCGCGTTCCTCACTTTCATGCCGCGTTCATTTGCGATTTTTGATCGTTCTGAACCGGGTTCTCGAGTTGAATGAAGTCGAGCTGCGGCCTATGGAAGCTGTCGATGGCTTCGCTCAAATCCTCGAAACACTGAAACAGTGTTTCAACTTCTGCAGCTTGTAGAGTCGTTCTAACTTCTGGACGAAGGCCGGCAAGGCGGACATCGCCGTTACGTTTCATCGCTTCTTCGAGGCAACACAGAAGCAGGTGAAGCGCAGAACTGTCTAACTCGCGTACCGCAGAGCAGTCGAGTACCACCGCCGGGCGGTCAACAACAATACAGCTTTCAAGGTCCCTGTAGACCTCCTGGCGCTGCGCTCCAGAGATGCGTTCCGGCAATTTCCTGACCGCAACCGATCTGATTTTCGTTCTCATTCCTGATCCCTCTTTTAACTCGAATGGAGTAGCTCGGTAGAGCTCGTTCAAAAAACTTGCCGATGACGAACACTCTGGCTTCAAAGCATCCGCGCTAGTTCCGCGGCTGGATTTCTGGTTGAGTGCGTTAGGACATTCTTGGCGTAACGGAAAAGCGTAATTAGATTTGTTCTGTACCAGCAGCACTCGGTCATGCGGGGAGAAAGTCCGCAGACAAACCGCAATTTGGTGAGCGCCTCTGGCGAATGAATGAGAGCCGCCATCAGCCGGTGGTTCCCATCGATAACGGTGAGGGGTTCAGCCTCGCTCGTTCCGATCAGAATCACCGAATTGAGACCAGGATCCTCCGCGTCAAACTTGCTGCCGATCGCACGAATCTTCGCCACAAATGAGGAGTCGAGCTGATCCTCGCGCTTGCGCATCCCTTCCGCGATCTGAAGGCAAGAGAATCGTCCGCTGGCAACCTTGCGCCATTGAGCACGCGGAAACATCCGGATGTTTGGGAGATCTTCGTACTTTATCTCAACCTCGTACCATTCGGTGTCCTGCGGGATCTCGCGCCAAAGATAGGAATGCCTGATGAAGAAGAGGGCCCGGCGCTTTGCGTTCTCCTCTGGATCGCCAAAATTGGGTTGGGCCACGATGTGGTTCAGTGTCTTCTGGTAATCCCGAAAGGCCGGGACATGGAAATCGCTTTTCAAGAACTCTGCGATAGCGGCATCCTCTGAGATGCGCCGGATCAAACGCACTGGACGGCACGAGCCAGCATCCAGGATGTCCTTCGGATCAGTGAGTGAGTTGATCAGGAATGGCACGGCTATAAAGACAAATAGCAAGATCATCAGAAAGAGCTGAACAAGGACTACTTCGCGGAGAGAGGAGTGGAAGAAGCAGATCGCTCCGAGCAGGACGCCGCTAAACGCCAGCTGCACCCAGCTGGTGTTTGCGATCTTGTAGGACATTTCAAAGGTGATGATGACTCCGGCAAGGGAGTAGATCACCGTAGCGAAAGCGTAGAGAGCAAGCAGGTAGGGCAGGTTGTATTTACCCGCAATCGCAAAGCCCGGACCGAACAGGTGAGTCCACAACTCGGCAGGAGCGATGCAGAGTGCGACCGAAATTGCTGCGCCTACGCCAACAACGAGCGCCAGTGCAGTCGCAATAACCCGCAGGTCCCGTCTCTCCTCGTTGCTTGTCCCCGCTACCAGTGGGAAGGTGGAATTCACAACGGCCTGGGAAAACGAGAAGATCACGCGACCCACCATCGCAACGGCCGCATAGTATCCCGCTTCACGAGCAAGAAAGAAATGATTCACCAGTACGATTCCGCCGTTGTTGATGATCATCTGTCCGGCAAAAAAGACCGCAGCCTGGATTGTCTCGTGCGATGCATGCGAGAAGCGGATCGGGACGGGCACATGGCCTGTGAGTTTTACGCGAGCCGTGACATACGCGATGGCGATGGCAGCCGAATTCGCTGCGATTACCCCGTACAGACCCCAGCCGATGGAGATGAGAGCAAGGGAGCCAAGCAGTCGAACTGCCTGCTCGGTAACGAGATTTGCGGCCAGGTTGCGGAACCCGCATGTGCCCTGAATGTATCCGCGCCGCGCGCCAAGTGGTACGTAGAACGCTGCGCCGATTGCAATGACGCTAACCAAGCTGGCAGCGGGAAGGTTGAGGTAGTCGGCGATCCCCCTCTGGAAACTGACAAGGCCGAGAGCAACAACTACACCGCAGATCCAGGAAGCACGATGAAAGAAGCGATAGATTGCAGATTTGGCGTCGGATGATGACTGCTGGGCCACCATCTTGGTTGCAATGAGCTGGATTGCCAGCGTGATCGCCGACAGGAGGACGAGGATCGTGTAGATTACTGTTGCGTGTCCGAATCCCTTCGGTCCCAGATAGCGAGCCACAGCGATGTTGTATGCAAGGTTGATGGCAGTATTCAGGCCCGAGCCCGATAAGAGGACAATGCTGCCTGAGACAATCCGTGCCTGCAGGGTCTTTCTTCTTGGCACAACGGAAGTGGCCACCGAAACTCCAGAACTCTATGGATATGGAGCCGTCTCGGTCTCCATGACTGTGGGATAAACTCTTGAGACGGCCGCTATTAGTCGGATGCGATAAACAACCTCTTGGCTGCTCCGTTCAGAACCTGAGTTGCCGGCGGAATTTCTCTGCAACCGAGTACGTGGAAGCGGCTTCTAATTTCAGTATTGATGCTGAACCGTTTAAGTGCACTTTTGCTTCTGTTCTATTTCCCGCACGGGTGTCTGAGCTCGGCTGCGGATGCGCCCGTTCAACTGAAGTACCGGGCAACTGGCTCTTCCCCACAGGTCCTCGCGCTGTACGAAGCGTGGTTCGGACATCCCCGGCACATCTCGGTTGGGTACTCATCCCAGGACCCTGACGTGATCAAACGCCAGATCCAATCTGCACAAAAGATGGGGATCTCGGGGTTTGTAGTGGATTGGTATGGCGATCGTCAACCATTCATCGATAGAGCCTACGCGGAAATGCAAAAGGCCGCGGGACAGAACCACTTCCAGGTCGCGATGATGTACGACGAAACCGATCACGAAGAGGATGCGACGGATGTAGCGATCGCAGACTTCGCAATCTTTCACGACACTTACCTCTCCACCAAAGCTGAGGGCCATGACGCCTACCTGACTTACCAGGGGCGGCCCGTGATCTTCATCTTTCCGAAGAGTGGTCATACGAATTGGGACAAGGTGCGGGCGACTGTGAACACATGGGATCCCGCCCCGTTGCTGATCCAGGAAAACTTGCCTGGGCAGTATGCGAATGCGTTCGACGGGTTCTATGCCTGGGTGAATCCGGGCGATAAGGGCTGGGCTGCGGACGGGAGCAACTGGGGAGAGCAATACCTCAGCCACTTCTACGAGACGATGAAGACCAAGCATCCGGATAAGCTGATCGTTGGGGGCGCGTGGTCGACGTTCGACGACAGCAAGGCTCATTGGGGATTGAACCGGCACATCTCGGCGCGATGCGGACAGACCTACCAGGACACATTTAACTACTGGCGCAAAGAATTCCCTCCCGACCAGGTGCCCCCGTTCATCTTGCTGGAGACTTGGAATGACTATGAAGAAGGCACCGCGATGGAGCGCGGGATCGACACCTGCGGGAAGGGCGGGCAGCTGAGCCCGGTCTCGACGGCGGAGGGCAGCGTCCATCCTGGGCAGCCGAGTGGGGGACGTTGACCAGGAATGAGGACGAGGGGTTCAGGGGACCCACCCCGTCCTATTTCGTACTTGATAGAAAACAAAGGTAGTTCCTGGGGCACTCCGGCACGGAGAGGAGCGATTTCCGCCTATCATCGCTTTTTCCTAAGCTCCTCTTTCTAAATCTATTTACCTGCAAAATCTTCATCCCAAGGAGGTTACGATTCGAGACTACCTGAGTGCTCAGTGGCATCCTTGAGGAGCGAACTGAAACTGCACAACCTAAGTTTTTTGCAAGTTCCTCTTTCTATACATACTTACCCACAACATATTCATTCGAAATAAGTTGTGATGCGAGACTTACCTGATTGAGGACTTGAATGTCCTCCGAAGTAATGACGAATTTATTGCTCCTATGTTTTTGCAAGTTCCTCTTTCTAAATAAGTTATTTCCAAGTTATTGAATCAGTGACATTTAGACCGCTGCGGCATCCCTCCGATCGCCAAGCCCAAGATGCCAAAACAGGCGGCTGTACCCCTACAAGGCTGTTCCGTTTCGCATCAGTCTGAACGTGTGGCGATCATGACTCTCATTGTCGCTCTAAGCGGGCTAACAGTCTGCAAAGTCCAGCCGGTGAGAAGATCAGTTGCTTCAGTGGTTTGCGGATCACCCATCTCAACACGAGCTTGACAGAAAGCTTCCGCCCATCGTCGCGCAAGGAAAAACCCCGCCGGACCAGCGACGGGGCTTTTCGATCAGCTCGTCTTCAAGACTAGGCTGCGTCTTGTTCCTGATAATTGACAGCTTGAATTGCGGCGAGGCCGCCGGCGACGCCGTAGCTGCCAACCGGCACCTCGATAGTGCCAGCCTCGGTCTCGATGCTGACTTGGGGACGGTGGACCTCGCTAATGAGAGACAGCGGCCGATTGCGAACTTCGTCGTAGATCCTGCCGATGTATTCGCCGAGTATCCCGAGTGAAAGCATCACCAATCCGCCGACGAAGAACACCGCGCTGGCCAATCCGAAAGCCGCTGTTGCCACTGCGCTGCTGGGAATGACCATGCAGAGCGCCATCAGCAGCGCTACGGAAGTGGAGAACCCAAAGAGCCCGAAGCTCAACCTCAGGGGCTTATAGCTGAAGCTGGTGATTGCATCCATGGCGTACTTGATGCGGCTGATGAACGACAGCTTGCCGTCTCCACTGAGCCGATCCTGGCGGTCGTAGTAGACGATCGCGTTTTTGTAACCCACCCATGCACGCAGACCGGGCAAGTAGCGATTCTTCTCGCCAAGAGCAAGAACGGCATCAAGGGCCTTGCGGTCCATAAGGCTGAATATGCCTGCATTCAGCGGAATTGGATAATCCGACAGTGAACCGAGAACGCGGTAAAACAAGGGAAAGAGGAAAGCGAGCAGTTTTCGGCTCTCCTGGCGGGTGCGGCGAACGCCGACAACAACTTCCGCGCCTTTGCGCCAAGCATCGATCATGCGAGGGAGAACCTGGGGAGGATCCTGGAAATCGCCGTCCATGAGGATTACGGCGCGCCCGCGCGCGGTCTGGAGGCCGGCATTGATCGCTCCCATGTGGCCCCAGTTGCGGGAAAGTTCAACAACCACAACATGCGAATCGACGGCCTGCAGTCCTCTGAGGAGCTCGAGTGAGGAATCGGTTGACCCATCGTTGACGTAGACAACTTCCCACTCGTCAACTACTTCTTTCAACGCACTTGCGAGGGCCTCGTTCAGCTGCTCGATCAGCTCTTCTTCGTTATAAATCGGTATGACAATTGAGATCATTTTCAGCTCCTGTCAGATCGCATTGGGTGGTCTCCTTTCACTTGCAGCGGTACTAAAAGGGATTTCTGTCACCCGGCCCAAAATGTTTAGATGCAGTTAATTCAGAATTCACTGTGCCTCAGCCTGGAAAATGCGCACGCGCCAGCGTACCTCGGAGGGCGTGAGCACCACGATGTACCTGGTCTTCACCTGCTGTGTTTCCAACGATTTGCCGCCACTCGACAGTTGCACGTCGTACTCGACATCGTCGGCTAACTGGATAGAGAGCCCTTCCGGCGAGTAGAACAGGATCTGAACGTTGTGGGAGCGATCGTGGTAGGTGGTGCGAACTCCGGCGGTCTTCTGCTCCTGGATTGTTGCCGCGAGCTTTTCTCTGGCCGAACCGACAAAATCGCGGTCGAGCAAATCTGGCCGATTCTGATCAAGGGCTTTGCTCATGCTCTGCCAGGAATCGAGGTAGCTCTGAACTACTGCCTTGGCTGTCGTTTCCTGGAGTTCCCGTGGCCCCTGGAGGTGAGGCTGTTGTACGTGAACCGTGGGCTCGTCGGCGGCGAAGGCTGAGAACGCCGTGGCGAATGCGGAAAGCAGCAGGAGGCGTCTCAGCATCACTGTGCCCACCTTATCTGATTCCCGAGTACGACGCCACTGGCGACGGAGATTGTGGCGCCGCGTTGTGCGGGCATTTCCACGGATGCAATTCCCTTCTTGAGAGGCACATCAACGGTGGATTTGCTGTCGCCGTAAGTCTGGGTGAACGTCACAATCGTGCCGTCAGGGATGGCATTGCCACTGCAATCGCGCACCGGATCGGTCACCAGTTGAATCTTGTTACCCGCCGATTTGGCGTTCATCTTGATGCTGCACGGATCCCCAGGCACCTGTCCGACAATGCGGGTGCTCGAAACGTCGCCAACGCGCACCACGAATTGGGCTTTCCCTTCGCGTGTAGCAGAATCCATCTGCGTCCAGGCAGCACCGTTGTGGGTTTCGACGTTTCTGGTTTGTGGAGTACTTCCGGGATTGGACAACTGGAAGGACACCTGCATCGGTTTTGTTATCAAATTCCCGTACGCGTCGAAGACATAGGCAGAGCCGGTTATCGCGTTGTGCAGCGCGACAGGCAAGCGCGAGGGCTTTGCGATGAAGGTTATATCGGAAGGCTTTTGCGCGGGCAAAACATCGATCGACCCACTCTGCGCGGAGGAATCAGAGGTCACCCACACGGAGTAGTGTCCGGCGTTAAAAAGCGAACCAGACGCGATCTCGATGCTACCTCCGAGTTGCACATCCTGCTTGATGAACTGACCTGGGCCAGCGATGTAGAGCGTTCCCTTCCCGCTCCCGCTGGCCTGAACTGAGAACGCGGCTCCGGCTTCGATGCTTTTTGGAACTGTCAGCTCACCGGATTGAGCAAGCGCCGAAGTGATTCCCAGAGCGAGGCCACCCAGCAAAGTTGGGATTTCTGCCCTCACTGCGCCCCTCCGAAGCTATATGTAGCAACAACGGTTCGTTGACTGCTGACCTTGCGAGCGAGATCTTCGGGAATATGGATATTGAACGCCACCGGAGTTCCGGGCAGCAACGCGTGATCTACATATTGATCGCCGACCCACACAACCTGGCCAGCCTGATCGTAGAAGGTGCCGAGTACGTGCGCCACGTTCGCAATCTGGCCGCTCTGATTGGTTAGCTGTCCGGTGAGCGCGGCGTCGGGCGCAGGAGTGAGCTTCTCATTTTGAATCTCGATCACCGGATCTGCCGATGCGGAGATCAAAGTCGAGAACGGCGTCATCCGAACGCTTCCAACTTGCGACAGGGTAACGTTGGGAAAGCGAATCAGAAACGGCGTGACTTGCTTTGGCAGAAGCTGGTGCGAAATGTCATCGAAGCTGCCTTCAGTGTCGATCGCCTTTTGATCTTTGGAGAGCAGAGTCGCAGTCACGGACACATAAGCTGGAACCACATCTTCGTTCAACAATTCGCCAAGCAGCACAAGTCCATCTGCGCGCTGAACTGGATGCATATCGACGATACGAACATGCGGCGATTCGACATCCTGGGCACCCCAGTCGTCCGAGGAACTGCGGTTGATTACATCCCAGCGGAGATAGTTGACCGGAATCACCTGCGGAGGAACGACCGGCTCCTTTTGAATTGGCCATTGAACCTGCCACCTGCTCCCGTTCTTTACCAGATGGAGATCGCGGGTGCTCGGGGAAGGTCCTACGACGGTAGACCACTGCATTTTGAACCGAACGTCGGCGTCAGTGTCCGTCGCGTGAAGAGGCTGGACCTGGAAGTCATTCAAGTCTGCGTAGGTACGCAGATCGGGCCAGCCGCTCGTAAGGTCGCGCCGGAATTGTTGTTCAGAGAACTCGCCCTTGTTCGCAAGACTTTCGTATGCCCTGCCGTATGCCTTGGCGCGGATCTGTGCACCGAGAGTCCGCACAGCGGCCTCAGGCGTTCCGGCGGAGCCGGTGAACTCCTGCCCGCTCGCATAAGCTGCTGCGGACTTATTTGGCCAGAGGGTTCCAATTGCAACCAGAGCTACAGTTGCGCCGACGAGCGTGACCGCCAGCAGTCTTCCTCCGCTGCTCACGATGCCAACCTCCCTGGTACGTACTCCTCGTCCGCCGGTTCCGCCGGGGAGGTGAAAGAGATGCGGCTCTCCAGAGGACGGCGCTCCGGAATCAGCAGTACCAGCAACGCAAGAATGCTACTGCCGAATGGGAGAATGCCCCACAACAGCCCCTGCCAGTGTGGAGGAATCTGAGGGGCGTTGAGAGGTGTTGCCGGCGGAACCCCATCTTTGCTCCAAACGATGATGGTGCGGTCGTTGAGATTGTCGACGGGCCGCCATCCGGCGAAGGCCAGCAGAGGATCGTAATAGTGATCGCGAACGAAGATCCACTTCAACCCGTAGTGATCGGCATGCTCGAGGATAGCGCGCAATGCGTCGATACCGTTTTTGTGGAAGAACTTCGAACTCGTGAGCTGGCCGGCGCCGTGCTCTGTGAGTTCAGGAAGTTGACGGCCAGAGTTCCATTCCCCGTCGACGCTGCTAGCATCTGTCTCTCGCGCCAGACGCGCGATCTTGTTTCCGAAGCCCAGCGTCACATAGCGGTACTTATCGTGCCCATCTCGATTGAGCCAATCAGCAACCGGCTTCGTGTCAAACTCCTGAGCGTCCGGCGGATGGATCGTGGACCAGCTTATCGCCAGGCCGCAGGTGACTGCCGCCAGAATGCTGAGAACCGCGACCGCAGCAGTTTTATACTTGTCAACCAACTCAACAACAAGCATTCCGATGAACGGCAGCGCGAGCAATGTTGCCCAATAGCTGAACCGCTCCATGGTGATGACTTCAGCCGCACGCCTGAGAAGCACCTGGCCAAGGGGAGTGGTTCCACCTAAACCGAGAAGGAATGCGACCCAGAAACCCAGCAGCAGCGGGCGAAGCCGCTGAACTGAGGCTCCGCGCCAAAAGATGAAGGGTAACGCGAGAATGACTGCGCCATAGGGAACGATGAAGTAGTTGATCCCCCAGAACGGCGTCAGGATGTAATTGGCGCGGCTGGGGTGCGGAATCGGTTCCTGCGTTACCGGATAGTGAAGCAGGGCGATCCAGAAAGGCAGAAGGACCGCGACGATCAACGCTGTAACGATGACTACAATGCCCACTGTGCGAGCGATGAGCGCGCCTGTGGAGGATTGTTGTTCACCCTCGTGCCGTTCCATAATCGCGAGAGCTACGACCGGCAACGCAAAGAAAAACGAGCCGAAAAGCAATGTGGCGTGGTGAGCAGCGGCGGCGGCGGCAAAGAGGAACGTCGCCTTCAGGAACGCGCGCCATCTGCCGTATCGAATCCACTCGAATAGGAACGGAAGAGCATTCAAATAAATTGGCGCTGCGGATGTGGTGCCGAGCTGTCCAGCTGAATACACCAGAAAGCTTTCAGAGCCGAGGAACACGCTGGCAAGCGCTGCGAATGACGCCGCGCGCGGCGATACCCAGAGAAGAGAGAAGCGATAGACTCCGACGGCGAGCAGGAGAATGGCGACGAGCTGGACCGCCATATAGGCGTACTCAAGGCCCATCAGGTGGGACACTACAGCAACCCATTGCTGCGGCAGTGGCGGATAGGTGGCCTGGGAGAAGCCTGCGTACCACTTCGTATTCCAGGGATCGAACCAGTGCTGCAGATAGTGGGACGCGAAGAAAATATGGAAATTTGTGTCGTACGACTTCAACGGCAGCTTCATCACCATAAGAGGCAGGTGAACCAGTAAAACTGCCATCAGGATGAAGGAAAGCGGTATCGGACGTCTGGATAAGTGCGCTTCAGACTTCTGCACAGGTTCCTCTCATGGATTGGTCGATCGGGAAAAAGTCTGGCTCCGGTGCCATGATGTAAAACCGCGCTGCAAGCCCCCCGTATCTCTGAGCCTTTTGCATTCGATTCACAATTGGGCGGTATCGGTTGCATGCCGGGGGCAAAATGACGGAAACGTATGACTTTGAAGATGTGTGCGGATTTGGCCAGCATCAACAATCCAGCCAACATTTGAGGGGCATTTCTGAATCTAACCAGTCACCGTGAGTTCGCGGCTGTGTGAACTCTTGCAGTTAACGAGCGGACTAGGTGAACTTCTTTGAAATTGAAAGCTAGATTTCTAAATTCTGCCTGCTTGGCGGTATTGCTCGCCATTGTCTGCACCTTGAAGGCGCAGACGTATGAGATCGGACCTGAAAAACCTAACCAGAACTCAAAACCAGCACAGAAGCAAGCGCAGGGGCAAGAATCCAATCTTGGATGGGGCTCGAACATCGAAAACGCCCGACTGGGCCGGGCCGCGCAGCAGGCTTTGCAACGCGGCGATAAGGTACATGCTCTCGAATATGCTCAGCGTGCGGCACAGGCCGCGCCCAACGATCCACAGCTGTGGTTCCTGCTTGGATATGCAGCTCGCTTGAATGCGAGGTTCCAGCAGTCGGTTGATGCGTATTCTCATGGGCTAAAGCTGAGCCCATCCTCGCTGGACGGTCTTTCTGGACTGGCGCAAACGTACGCCGCAATGGGCAAGAACGATGAAGCACAAAAACTTTTGAAGCAAGTGTTGGCAGCGAATCCGAAGCGCGCCAATGACGCGCTGGTGTTAGGCGACCTGTTCATGCGAGCGGGAGACTACAACTCCGCCCTCGATGCCCTGGGGCAAGCAGAGCGGGCCCACCCTGACGCTCGATCGGAACTGCTGCTCGCCATCTCCTATGAACGCCTAAACAAGCCCGACATGGCGAACAAGTACCTCGAAGCCGCGAGGAAACGTGCCCCGGACAATCCTGAGGTACAGCGCGCCATGGCTGGATACTTCCGCGAACAAGGAAAATATCCAGAGGCTATTGCAGCACTGAAGTCGATCCGTCATCCGAGGCCTGATATCACGGCTGAATTGGCCTATACGTATCAGCTCGACGGAAAGCTGGAACAATCCGCGCACACGTATGCGCAGGCGGCGAATGCTATGCCGAAGGATCTGAATCTGCAGTTATCTGCGGCGCAAGCACAGGTGGCGGCTGGATCCACGCAGCAGGCAGACACGTTCCTGAAACGTGCCGCGAGTATCGACGGAAACAACTACAGACTGCATGCAATCCAGGGAGAAATCGCCCGAATTCACGATCAGACACCAGAGGCAATTCGCGAGTACAAGATCGCAATTGACCATCTTCCTGCCGAGCCCGTCGAGGGACCTCTGTACGGGATCCAGCTCCACATGAACCTTTCGGACTTGTACAAGTCACAACGCGATGATCAAAGTTCTCAGCGAGAGGTCGCGGTGGCAAAGGATGCGATCGGCAAGCTCAGTGAGCAGGGTCCGAACCGCGCACCATTTCTGCGACTTCGAGCGCAGATCAAGCTGGCTTCGGGAGATCCCAGTGGAGCGCTGGCGGATGTGAGAGACGCTCTGGCGATCGACAGCCACAATCCGAGCGGGCTCCAGCTGAATGGTGATGTGCTGATGAAGCTGGGACGGACGGAGGAGGCGATCTCGACCTACAAGAAGATTCTTGCCATTGATGCGAAGAACCGATTCGCTCTTATATCACTCGGGTACGCATCTCGAGCCGCGGGCCGGGACGAGGATGCGGAGAAATATTTCCAGCGCCTGATACAGGTTGAACCTAACCTCGCGGTTGGATATGCCGCGCTGGGCGATCTATATACAGCCCGCCACCACTACAAGCAGGCGGAAACGTCGTATGCGAAAGCATTTGAGCTATCCCCAAAGAGCGCGATGGTGGTGGCAGGTGCGATGAATGCCGCAATCGAGGCACACGATCTCGCATTGGCAGGCAAGTGGCTCAGCCGGTCGACTCCCGACATGTCAAGCGAGCCTCAATTTCTGCGTGAGCAGGAGCGGTATCTCAGCTTCAGGGGCGATTACGAGCAATCCGCCAAGGTTGGCCAGCAGGCTCTGAAGGTTCTGCCGCATGATCGGGATGTTGTCGTCTACCTGGGCTATGACCTCATGCACATGGAGAAGTGGGACGAGCTTCTTGCATTGACGCAGCAGTACATGGATGTACTGCCGAAGGAGCCGGACATTCCACTGCTGCAGGGATACGTCCACAAGCACCAGGAGAAGTCAGAAGAAGCGGAGCAGGATTTCACGGAGACACTGAAGCGCGACCCGGAAATGGTGACCGCTTACGTGAACCGCGGTTACATGCGTAATGACATGCACAAGCCCGACGCTGCAGCTGCCGATTTCGAGGCAGCATTGAAGCGCGACCCGAAGAACGGCGAAGCAAATCTTGGAATGGCATATGCCGATCTGAATCTGCACAAATCACAGGCGGCGATTCGTCATGCGAATCTCGCCGAGCAAATCATGGGGGACTCGAAGAACGTGCACGTAATTCGAGCCACGGCTTATGGGCGCGAGGGCAGTCTCACCAAGGCCGCCAACGAATACAAGGCGGCACTGAAGTTCACTCCCGATGACCCGGCGCTACACCTGGGGCTTGCAGGTACGCTCTTTGGCGCTCGCCGCTACCACGACGCGATCGATGAGTTGAAGGTTGCGGAGAAATACGGCCCCGACAACCCGGCCATTCCCGCCATGCTGGCGCGCTCGTATGCTTTCCTTGGGAAACGAGATGAGACTTTCCAGTATGTGCAGGTGGCGGAAAAGGTGGCCGCTGCTGCTCCGCCGCCGAACAATCCATATGCAGAGTCGATCCAAAGCGAAACCTTCATATCGACGGGCCAGGCGCTGGCTGAACTTGGAGACAGCAAGGCAGCAATGGACCGCTACCGCAGAGCACTGGAGTTGCCACAGGCCAATCGGGTGAGCGTCCGCCTGGCCATTGCACACACGATGGCTCAACAGGATCGTAACGACGACGCTCAACGTGAAGTTGCGCTAGCGATGATGGAAGCAGCGGCCGGCGATTCCCTGCCTCCGACTGGCAGCCAATATATTCAGGCAGCGGATATCTTCCGCTCTCTGCACGATTATCAGCTGTCCGAAACCTATATCCAGCACGCGAAGGCAGCTGGGGCTCCCGACACTTCGGTGCGCATAGGGCTGGCAAATACGTATCTTGCTCTGGGAGAGACCACGAAGGCGAACGCCGAATTGGCTGCAATCAAGACTGACGCGGATAGCGCGCCCGACTATCAGTACCTGCTGGCACAAGCGAATCTGTACCGGCAGGAGCATCGCAATGTGGAGGCGCTAACATCGTTTGCACAAGCGTCTGGTGCCGAGGGCGAAGACGAGTCAGCGACAACGAGCCTGCTACAGGCCGGGGCGAACGAAGGACTGCGCATAACGCCCCAGGTCAGCGTTCTTTCAGATTTCCAGATGAAGCCGCTCTTTGAGGACTCGACGGTCTATGTTCTGGACTCGAAGCTGGACGCTAGCTTTGTCGTTCCCAGCACGGACACATCGCTGCTTCCGCCGCCGCGTTCACAGCTACAGACGCAATCGACGAACGCATTCCATCTGCACGTAGGAAAGCTGCCGGAGCCGGGAGGATTCTTCCAAATTCGGAACAGTCGCGGCCAAATTTCAGTACCCGCGACGAACTCCATCGCGAACCGCAACACCACTGATTGGACGATCAACTTTGCCCTGAATCCAAGCGTCAGCCTGGGCAGGAACATTGTGACGTTCAGCGGGGGCGTTCAGACGACCATGCGGCGCGACTCGCTCTCTCCCCGCGAGATTAACCAGAATCTCTTTCGCACGTTCGTCTACATGAACACAAGTTCCTTCTTCAATGCGCTTTCGGTTAATGGATACTTGATTCGCGAGAGCGGGCCATTCACTGACACGAATGAACATTCGCGTGTTCTTGCCTCTGCACTGAACTTCAGAGTTGGTGCACCGTGGGGGAAAAACGCGCTTGTGACCGGCTGGGGGGCAGGCGACCAGGTCTTTCATCCCGCAGAGATCGAAGACTATCTGACATCTTCCTACATCGGTTTCGAACATCGATTCTCAGAACGTTTGATGGTACGCGGAATGCTCGAGGACCTGCGGGCGTGGCGAGTGGTCCACGGAAGGTCGGCTATTGCGCAGGATGTTCGTCCAGCAGCCTCCGTAAATTTCAAGCCGAGACGGAACTGGGACCTTCAGGCAAGCACAGCATTCTCGAGCACTCGGAGTTTTCACGTCTACGACGCGACGCAGAACGGTTTCTCCCTTTCGTACGCGCGGCCATTCAAGCGGAAATTCCGAGATGAATCCGGCGAGGTGGTGCTGCAATACCCGATCCGGTTCTCAGGCGGCATACAAACGGAGACTTTCTTTAACTTCCCGGGCGGACATAGTCAACAGATCCGGCCGTTCGTTCAGATAAGTATCTTTTAGGGGCCACAAGATGAAAATCTGTCTGGTAGCTACGTTTCCCCCGAGCGGTCGACAACTCAATGAGTACGCGTTCCACATTGCGCGGGAGCTCAAAAACCGTCCGGATGTCGAACTGACGATCCTTGCCGACGAACTCACGGAGTATGACTTCGCGACGGACGAGAACGGCAAGCCACTTGAAATCGGAGCCCAACCGGAGCTACCGGGCTTCAACGTTATACGCTGCTGGAAATTCGCATCGCTTTCAAATCCAATTCGACTCTTGAACACGATTCGCCGGTTGAAGCCGGACATCGTCTGGTTCAACCTGGTGTTCTCGTCATTTGCTACACCGGAGAATCCACTTGCCGCATTCGCCGGACTCTCTATTCCGGCAATGGTGCGGGCAGCAGGCTTTTACACCCATATCACGCTTCACCACATCATCGAGCATGTCGATTTCGCGGCAGCGGGGGTGAAACAGGAACGGCTTTACCAGCTCGGCTCTGACTTCGCCACACGAGCCCTGCTGCGAGCGAACTCCGTTTCGGTGCTACTCCCGGGGTATCGCCGCACACTGGTGAACAAGTACTCTGCGCAAAACGTACTGCTTGGAACCCACGGAACGTTTGCCTCGACACCGGAACCGCCTGACTTCAGCAAAAGGGGCAATCCACACCAACGCATTCTGGCAATTGGGCATTGGGGAACCTACAAGCGGCTCGAGACGCTTATGGCGGCCTTTCCGCTTGTCTTAAAGGAAGTCCCTGAGGCGAAGCTGGTTATCGCCGGCGCGAACCACCATACCCGCGCGGGATATTGGGAGTCGATTCGTGATACGCAGCCTCCGGAACTCCCCATCGAGTTCAAAGGATATGTGGCCGAAGAAGCGATCCCGGAGTTGTTCCAGTCAACCTCGCTATTGGTTCTCCCTTACGATTCTGCTACAGGATCCAGTGGGCCGGCGCACCAGGCATGCGAATTCGGCGTGCCGATTGTCTGCGCAGACATCGCTGATTTTCGCGGCATGGTGACGGATGAAGATATGGCAGTCCGCTTCTACCGTATCGGCGATCATGAGGATTTGGCTCAACAGCTCATTCGCATATTGAAATCCCCCGAACTTCAGCGAAGCATGGCCGAACAGAACTTTGCCGCGGGTGTTCAGATGACGATGAGCAACGTTATCGCGAACTATCTGCGCTGGTTCAAGCTCAACCGGGCGAAGAAGAAGGTGTTGAACAATCTTTCACCCGTGCGGTCGCACATTCCATGGACCGATGCCTTGCTGTCGAAACGACGTTCGCCACACTGGGTTCTCCAGGAAACTTTTCCAGATGAGAGCGAAAACGCATCTCCGGTTCTGATTGTGGATGAGAACACCCGGACAGCTCCTGAGCGCGAATCAGTTGACGGTTTCCAGGTTAAGAATGCAAAAGCATCGAAACGCGCTTGATCGCTGACCTCAATTCACGATGGCTCATCGGCAGAATTCAAGTGGGCATCCGCTGATTGCGAGTTGAGCATCCAACTTACAGCTGAGTTGCTGAAGCGTGTGGGCCGGGCCTGTTTGTAGGATTCGCTGACTGAAGTTGTTGATAATGGGCCGCCTTTTCTGGCGGCTTTTTGACGGACTTAAAAGATTCTGCCAACGCGTCGATGCCCCAGGGCCCGACAAGCGAGTCCATATTGAAGTTGAAAGTTGAGGACAGAACCTTGGCGACTTCGCCTTTTCCCAGCAAGATCTTCCACATATTTCTCTGCAGCATTTTGATTGGATTTCTTGCCCTGCTGTCCGGCTGCGCTCTTTTCACCGGAAGCGGCACGTTGAAAGTGCCTACACTAACGATCACGGCGAGTCCCACGACGGTGGCGGCTGATCAGACCTCGATCCTCACGATTACAGCAACAAACGCAGCAACGCTGACAATCACCGGCAGCGACGGAACAACGTATAACCTCGGAATAAACGGCGGCGTACAGGCCGTGAAGCCAGCCGCTACGACAACCTACACCGCGGTTGCAACAAACGCGAAGGGATCGATAACCGCGACGGCGACAGTGACCGTGTCTGCTACGCAACCGACCGTAACCATCACGGCGAATCCAGCTTCGATCACAAGCGGCGCGTCCTCGACACTCACAGTGACAGCAACCGCAGCGACACAGGTCACAGTCACCGGAACGGATGGGAGCAGCTACACCTTGCAGCCTGCCGGCGGAAACCAGGCAGTGAGCCCGACTTCTACGACTACGTACACAGCGACTGCGACTGGCGGAGGTGGAACCGCGACCGCCACTGTTCAATTGACGGTGCAGCCGGCAGCAACCTTGCAATCGATCCAACACGTGATCTTCATGCTCCAGGAGAATCACTCTTTTGATAACTACTTCGGAATGCTGAACCCATATCGCCAGAAGAACTCTCTCAATATCGGCGACGACGGGGTCGACTACGAAGTGGATGGAATCGACGACAAACTCGGGGGCATCGTCAACAAGAACGATGAAGGCACACCGTACCAGCTGTTCAAATTCACGAGCACGTGCATTGATGACGAGAGCTCCGATTGGCTTGCAAGCTTTGGCGACGTGAATCGATTCAACTTCTCGACGACGCGCCCGATCCTGATGGACGGCTTCGTCCACACAGCCGAAGGCTATGCCAAGAGCTGCATCGCGAATCCTGCGATTTGTGCAGGTACTTTCACTGACACGGCGGGCCAGCGGGCCATGGGTTACTACGATGAAAGTTTCCTGAACTACTACTACTACATGGCTTCGCAATTCGCGCTTTCTGATCGCTGGTTTTCGCCGGTTGCGAGCAAGAGCGTCAGCAATCGCATCGCCACGTTCAGCGGCGGCACCACTCAAGGCCTTGTGAGAGATCCGGGCGAAGATCATCTTCCGCAGCTCTTTCTGCCCAGCATCTTCGAGGAACTACAGAACGCGAATGTCTCATGGAAGATCTACTACACGTCGACGCAGGGGCTCTGCCTCGTGGGCCAGGACGAATGTACAACCGGGGGATCCAACTACCCCGCTACCGACTTTTCAAATTTCGCGTACTCAGCTAGATACCTCTACGCAAACCCAACAGGTGCGGCCTGCTCTGCCTCGACTCAACCCTCGAGTGCTGTGGGAGATTCCTCAAACTCGTTCTGTATTGACACGACACACATCGCGCCGCTGTCCACCTATTTCACGGATCTGACAAACAACACCTTGCCGAGCTTCGCGTTTATAGAAGCTGGATACGGCAACAATGATGAACATCCAGGCTCCGGGCAGCCGATCCTTGCCGGGCAGACCCAAGTTGCAAATGTCATCAATTCGCTCATGATGAGCCCCTCGTGGAGCAGCTCTGTGTTTTTCTTTAGCTACGACGAGGGCGGAGGCCCATACGATCATGTGCCTCCGGTTCCAGGCCACTCCAATGACTTCACAGACACGACGCTCGGTTCAATCGCCGATATCGGGCAGATCGCGGTGAATCCAGACCAATACAATCCGTGCGTAGCGCCTGGCGGAACACCGACCACACACTGCGATCTCGGAGCAAGCGATCCTGGAGCGAATTCCGGTGACGCAGCGGCGGCGCAGGGCTTTGCTGCGCAACTGGGTTTCCGGCTGCCCAACTTCATCGTTTCCCCGTTCACCCGGAAGCACTACGTTTCGCACACGCCGATGGATCACACGGCAGTCATCAAGTTCGTCGAGGACCGATTCGTTGGGAATGGCTCACATCTGACCGCACGCGATGCAGTGCAGCCAAATCTGCTGGAGTTCTTCGACTTCAACAAGGTGCCATGGCTGACGCCGCCGAGTCCGCCCACGCCAGTCACTTCGGGTTCATTCGCGACGAATCCATGCACACCGGCGAGTTTCGCGCCGGCCCCAACGGCCGCGCAGCAGCCAGCCAATCCTGCGCAATAAAGAGCAGGCCTCTGATTCAGAGGCCTACTCCGAACTTACATTCTCCGCAAGATAGCGAGTGCCATCGTATTCCGTCGTGACCCGCACATGCTGCCCGGGATGGATGGTCTGGATGGAGGAGAGCGAGCCGGGAGCGAATTGGATTTGGTAGGTCTGATCGTTCCGCGGGTCGAGCACCGTCATGGTTCCGGTGTGCGTGTCGAGTGAGACGAGACTGCCGCTGAAGACGAATTTGGACCCTGGAGTTGCGAGAACCGTGATTCGAGTGACCGATCCTCTGCCTTTTCCGTCAGGATCGAATTGAAGCGATACCAGGGAGCCCGGTTGAAGATCGCCTGGTCCTGCGGGCATGGCCGACGTGCTGCCCTGCCCCTTCTTCTCGAAGGTGGCGCTGCTGGCGACGCGGAGCCGCATTGGATCCCCGCCACGTTCCCCGACAATTTCGAGATCACCGTTCGCCGGATCATAGCTTTGAACCTGGCCGCTGAAATCCCCCTGCTGCAGCTGCGAAAGGATATGCACGCTGATCGCGAATACGTTTGTCCCATCGAGCGCAGTCTGCACAGAGGCGTGTTCGGCTGTACGAAGCTGGTTGAGGGAGATGCGCTTGCCATCGACGAACACTTGGGTGCGCTCGTCGTAGAGGATCCTCATCGGCTTTTCACCGATGATATGCAGCGTGAAACGATCGAGAACCGGATCGATATCGCGGATCGATCCGCCAAGGATGGTGCTGGTTCCTTTGGGGAGCGGCGGAATGGTGGTTACGGACTTCAAGTGGGTCGGCACTCCTGTATCTGTCGAGGCCGCTTGTTGCAAAGCTTGAGCCGCGGCAGCCGCGCTGAACGAGAAAGCGACGGCTCCCAACAGGGCGAATTCAGGGATTCGTTTCATGGTCTTGCACACCTGTTCAAAAGAGAGATAGCCAACCATTTAGATGGCATTTGTATGGTTGCCGTTGGTCGATTGTGGAGATTCGTGTCCGGGCGTTGAGCAACACCGTTCTCAAATGGGCATCTAACAAGAAGTGCAGGTTTACCCATTTCCTCAATAAATATGAGCCGCGTAGATCGGAGAGCGCTGGTGGGATATAGATATCTAGTGCATATCACAGGACTTACACTCTTGGCGGGCTCCGCGCTCTCCCTGAGTTGGGGTGCGGATACGCACGTGATCAAGATTCCCCGTCGGAGTGAACTGACTCCAGTGCAGCGGCTCAATCGACGTGGTGTTGAAGCCATCAAGAAGCACGACTACAAAAACGCGGAAACGCTGTTCTACAAGGCTTATCTTTACGATCCGGCTGACCCGTTTACATTGAACAACCTGGGATACGTTTCGGAGCTTGAGGGCGATCTAGACCGGGCACAGAAATTTTACGGTTTGGCGGCAGAGCAAGGTTCAAACGCCACGATTGATTTCAGCAGCGCGAAGCACCTTGAAGGCAAGCCAATGCGCGACGCAGTGGTCAATCTGCAAGACGCGAGCATGCGGGTGAACCGCATGAACATCAGCGCCATGCGGCTTCTGGCGCAGAATCGCGGCTTCGAAGCTCTCGATCTTCTGAAGAAGACGCTTGCTCTCGATCCTCACAATGCGTTCACACTGAACAATCTTGGCGTGGCAAGCGAAGCAGTGGGAGATTTCAACGGCGCACTTCGCTACTACCTGACGGCGGCGTCATCCCACTCAGCGGAGTTGACAATTGTCGCAGCCGACCGCACTTGGCGAGGGAAATCTGTCAGCGATATGGCAGGAGCCAGCGCGAAGCGCTTGGAAAAACGCATCCGAGACACGGGATCTGCCGGGTCGCAGGCGGTCATGCTGACGATTCGCGGAGTCTTCGAGGCGAACCAGAACAACTGGGATTCTGCTCGCCAGGACTTCTTGAAGGCGTACTCACTCGATCCGAACAGTGCATTCACGCTGAACAATCGAGGATTTGTTGCCGAACAGGACGGCGATCTAGAAACGGCACAGTACTTCTACGGCAAGGCACAGAGAGCCGAAGATGCTGCGGCCAGCATTGGACTGGCAACACAGCTCGCGGCTGAAGGACAGAGCCTTGAAACTGTAGCCGGCACAAGCAATGGCAAGGTCGATGACGCCTTGGAAGTCTATAGCCAGAAGCGCCGCCAGGAACAAGCGCCCGTCGAGTTGACACCTCGCGGCGGAGCAAGTGAGCCAAGCACCCCGGCTGCTCCACCAACACAACCGCAGTTGGAAACTCGCCCGCAGTTTTAGTTTTAATTTCGAGAGAAAAGAGAAGGAATGCAATCTCTATCTGAAAACAAGTCTCTGGATCTGCTGTCGCAGCTGCTCATCATGCCGCCGGAGGACCTCGCTGCAGGGACCGTCGCTCCCGAATTGGAGCGGGCAGTTCTGCGGATTTCAAAGTCGGAATTCGATGCCCTGGTAGCTCTCGCCGATACAAATCACGTCATCGTGCGCGCGCTGGACATGTTCCAAAAGATCACCCATAGCGCAGGTGACGGAGAGCGAACGGGCTGGGCCGAGGAGGCACTCTCAGTAGAACGCGCCCGGATCGATAACGCGGTGGCGCATCTATTCCAGATCACGAATGCCTTTACGGAGCGGCGGCACTCCGTGGCAGTGATCAAGTCGCTGGATCATCTCCCGGACCTGGGCAGCGACCTCGATCTCTATACCAACGCCTCGCAAAATGATGTGATCCGGCTAATGCGGGAAGACTTCAACGCGGTTCCTGATGCGCGCAGCTGGGGTGACCGGCTCGCGGGGAAGTGGAACTTCATTGTTCCGGGTCTTCCCGAGCTCGTGGAAATCCATGTCGGCCGTCTCGGTCAGACGGGCGAGCAGTTCGCGATTGCGTCTTCGCTGATTGATCGGACAAGGTGCATTTCCGTTGGCGAACTGATGTTCCGTGTGCCTGCAGTTTCGGATCGGCTGATGATCTCCGCGCTGCAGCGCATGTATAGACATTTCTACTTCCGTCTCTGCGATGTGATCGACAGTGCGCAACTGGTCGAGACCGGAATGGTGGACTACGACGACTTGTACGTCGCGGCAAAGACCGCCGGCATCTGGGAAGGGATGGCAACCTATCTCGCCATCGTCTCCGATTATGTGAAGCGCTTCCGCGGGGAAGGCCTCAACGTTCCGCAGTGGGTATTGAAGTCTGCACGATTTGATGGAAGAGAGATCTATTTTGCGAAGGACTTCCTTCGTGTTCCGATCCTGCCGCAGTCAGCGATGCTGTACGGCAAGCAGCTCGCCGGTGTGCTGAAGCGCCGGCAGATAACCAGTGGTGCCCGACTCAGCCTGTTGCCGTGGCTTGCCACCGCAGCCCTGGTAGGGCAAAAGATCACCGGAAGCGACAAGGGGATCTGGTGATTCAACCTCTAACCCTGGTGCGGGGAGACCTGTTCCAGGCGCGCAACTTGAACGCTTCTTTGGTCGCAAATATTCAACGTGGGGAGGCCGGAAGCCGTACATAGCCGGAATAATTTATGGGAGAATTCGGGTCCAAATCGCGAAAAGCAAGTTCGAAAATAAGACCATTTTCGAATGCGGGCTCTCTTTATAACCCCTCGTCGCTGGCCGTAGATCTGCGCGAGGACGAAGCGGAACAACCACGCACTCTTTATCTGGTACCGATGGCCTCCGCTATCGAGCGAGTGAGGCCAACGTCTGTGCCGACGTTTGGCGGTCTCGATGCCGCGCTCAAGGAGCGCAATCCGAAGTCACGTACGATCTCAGCGATCGTTCACGTGATTCTGATCGGCGGCATTTTGTATCTTGGCATGAAGGTGACACCAGTCGTTACACCGGCGATCAACGTGAGCCACGTAGACTTCAAGCTCTTCGCTCCGGCTCCTCCGCCGCCGAAGATTCTGCCGGCGCCGAAGGTTGCACACGGTGGCGGCGGTGGCGGTCTGCGTCAGCCTGTTGAAGTGAACAAGGGAGTCCCGCCGGTTGTGGTATCGAAAGTTCAGCTGGCCGCTCCGAAGCTGAAGATCGACAATCCGAAGCTCGCCATTCAACCGACCACGACGGTGCTTCTGCCCGACCAGCCGAAGATGGCGAACCTTGGTGTGAGCGATTCGCCGCAGATCAAGCTCGCCTCTCAGGGTACCGGCTCCGGCGGCTCGTTCGGCCACGGACTGGGTGGAGGATTCGGCGCAGGAAAAGGCAACGGAGTAGGAGCTGGAGCCGGCGGCGGATATGGCGGCGGACTGATGAGCGTAGGTGGCGGCGTGAGCGCCCCCTCCGTGGTTCACTCCGTTCAGCCGGAATTCACCGAAGAGGCTCGCCAGTCGAGCTTCCAGGGTCAGTGCTCGATTCAGCTGATCGTGGATGCGCAAGGCAATCCGCAGAACGTGCATGTGACGAAGCACCTTGGAATGGGACTTGACGAGAAGGCAATCGAGGCCGTTCGTCAGTACCGGTTCAAGCCTGCGATGTACGACGGGCACCCGGTATCTGTGCAGATCGTCATTGAGGTGGAGTTCCACCTGCACTGAGAACTGGCTCTTTTCGCATCGGCACGAAGGGGAGGGCGTTGGCCTTCCCCTTCTTCATTTCAAGTGCCGGCATGAGCGCGTGGCTGGTGGCTTCTGGCAATTAGCAATTAGCTATTAGCTGATTCGCGTACCCCCTCCCCCCGTATTTTTTGCACGTAATACATGGGATTGGCTTTATCTCGCGAGTGAGCCGGGCACCTCCGGGGCTGGAGTCGGGGATTGAGAGATCTGTTTTCCTTCGGAGGCCTGAAGCTCAGCCCACGAACCAAGACCTGTTCGTGGAGACTCAGCAGACTCTGCTCGCTTCCGGATTGCAGGGATCGGGTCTGGGGAGTGGTGATTGGTCTTTCGCGGGCGTCGGATTGTGCCGGTTTTCCTGGTTGCGGGTTTGGAACTCTTGCCGTTTAGTGTGTCCGGGAGTGTGCCCGGTCCGTACCCTTCCTGCCTACCCCCTCCCCCCGTTTTTTTGCACGTAATACATGGGATTGGCTTTATCTCGCGAGTGAGCCTGTGGCTCTTTGTTCTTCCCAGGCATCTCGTTTGGCTGCGATCTGTTTGACAAGTTCTTCCATGTTGCCGGTCTCGAAGATGGCAAGGAATTCTGCGTCGTCTTGGGGAGTGGGCCGGTAGAAGTCGATTCCTGGGATTCCGGGGCTCTTCTGGATTGATGCGGACGGGCCGGTTCGCTGCGTCGATTGTGACGGCTGTGTCGATTGTGACGGCAGGGCTGCTTCAGATGCGGGTTCGATCGGCTCGGCGAAGTCACCGGGGTAGGCGCCTTCCTCGTCGATTTGATTCATGAGGCTGCCGGCGAGCTGGAGGCCGAAGAGGAGAGTTCCGCCTTCGCTGCGCTTCATGCGGCGCTCGCTGACGGCTCTGACCACTTCGACGACTGCGGACAGGATCCCGCACTTGTCGACAAGGGGCGGAAGCTCGAGCGGCTCGCTCTCGCGCCGGCGCGGCTGCGCGGTTTTGTGCGGGTGGCTCGGATCGTGATGGCGGCAGGAAAAGCATTTATTGATTGCGGGTGCGTTGCATGGCTCGCCGGTGGCGAGCGTGTGAGTGCATTGTGTGGACATGAATTCTCCATTACGAGGGATCAGGGATCAGGGGTCAGGGACCAGGGGTCAGGGACCAGAGATTAGGTTGTGGTTCGTGGTTGGCGGAGTTAGCGGTGCTAGCGAGTTAGCGTGCGCTGACGCGCACGTTAGAACAGCCCGGCGACAGAGTGCCGAGTTAGCCTGGCCCCACGGCTTGCTCGAGTGAGTTGGCGTGTTGATTGGCTATTTCAGGTGTGATTGAGACTGAGATTCAGTTACGGATCAATTGTGCGCCAAAGCATGGGAATAACATGCAAAACGGGCGGAGGGAATTTTCGAAGTGAAATCAGGAACTTAGGCGAGATTGAATGCGGGTGAGATGTTGACAGGCGAAAAATCTTCTGACCGGGCGAGGGGATTTCACGGCGAAGATTCGTCAAAGGGAAGAGTAGACGGTTAATCACCCGAAGCGCAAGAATAGTCCAACAATCGTCAGATCGATTAAGCCTACTGTGCGCAGGCGACGCATATCTTTCGAGGCCAAGTCCGGCTTTTCAGGCTACAACCTACCCTGCCCGACTCGTCCGTGCAGAATTCTCGCATGCCGTCATCAATTGCTGTTTCGGGTCGCGCATCAATCGTGTATCCGCCATTCTCATCCTGGCACCAAATTCCGAAGAAGTAGCCGTCCTCGATCACGTAATTTCCATTCATAAGGTCCCAATCGTCTCTACTGAAAGGCGGCCCGGAATAATGACTCTTCAAAACCGAGCCGTCGCAGAGACTCCTTGGATTGCCGGTTTCGGCTTTGGTTTGCTCTACGGCACTTTTCAGTGACTGAAATCGCTCAGCGGCAACCCGCTCATTCCGGGAAACCCTTCGAGCAATGAGTGAGGGCGTCAGCGCAAGAGCTATTGGCCCCGTCGCCAAGCAGCACGCCAATGAAATCCAGAATGGAACACGCCATCCTTCATTAGGTAAGGACACCTTGCGAACGGCGAGACCAACCGTGAGCGACACAAGCAATGCTGCCAATGTTGCCACGCTGATCCCGAGTAGCACGTATGACGTGGCAATACTGTGGGTAGGCTGCCAGATCGCCCAACCAGTCCATAGGCCCACGAAGGTGCCGACCCCAGACGAAACCATGAAGCGCGGCCAATGTCCGCACGACAATATGGTGGAGAAGGCGGTCAACAGCGCCACAATCACCAACGGAAGGCCACCAGTCAGATAGAGACTTGGCTTCATGGCCACAGGCCACCAAGCAAGTGCAGAACCCGCCAGACTCAATGTGACCAAAAGACGGCCTGTGCTCACGGAGTTTACTCACGCGCAATATAGCAGACTCGCGCCTACCCTGCCGTCAGTTGGACAAAGAGGCTCGTGGCCCGCCTGTGGACTTCGGGTGGGTAGTGGCCGATCCTTATTTTACCGGTCGGTTAAGTACGTATGGGGCGGCAGCGAACCCCTAATATCATTGGACGCGACACCGCCACATCCACCGCGTTGGCTCTCACCGCTTGCGAGACCTTCCTTGCCAGAAAACTACCAATAAGTAGAAATACGCCCACAGACCGAACCAGCCAACCGTTTTTACCGGCTCCCACCTTGCCGGATAGTACACAGGGTTCGAACCCCCTAAATACTGAATCAGAAAAACTGGCCATATGAGCAGGTACGCTGCCCATCGTTCTGCGGAATGGAGCGGGCTATTGTCATACCCCAGAAGAAAGAGTATGAAGCCGGCCAATCCCAATACACATGTGAGCGCCAGGCTAAGGAATATTCTCTTGATATGTCGCAAAGCCACCTCTCATCTGGAATCAGTGAACCCCAAGGGCGGTGAGTTTGCCGCGCAAAGACGGCATCAACCTGTTCGTGCACGGCGGCAATTAACCCATTCTATCGACCTGAGACCGTCGAACCTCAGTACAAGCAAGGTATGAGCTGTGGCTGGTTTGTGGCCGATCCTTCTTAACCAATCGGTAAAAGAAGGGTTGACGGTGACACGCTCGCAGGCTCCTTACAGGGCTAAAATGGCTACGCATATGAAAGCCACTGTAGGCGAGACATTCATCACAGTGTTGATTTCCGGCGCCCTCGCATTTGTCGCCGCCTTAGCAGGATTTTTTGGTGCAGCGGCCCTTTGCTTCACAGTCCTGAGAGGCGAGATGACTCAATGGGGGCTTATCCTGTCCCCAGCGACCGCGCTTGTGTGCGCTGTCACTGTATTTTTGATCGCTCTCCGAAAGATCGGCGGACAGGATGAGAGTCCTGACTAGCATTTATTGCGATCGTTCGCGCTCAACACGCCTTGCTTGGCGAGTGGTGGACAAACGGGAAGTTACATATCGAAAAACAGAAGAGGCTGACCTTGTGGGTCAGCCTCGTTGATTGTTTGCGGAGCAGGCATTGGGCCTGCTCCGATTATGGTTTACTTCTTCTTCGGGGCTGCCTTCGTAGCCGCCTTCTTGCCGCCGGTTGCAGGCTTGGAGACGGAGAGAAGAGTTGCAGCATCCTTGGCGTTGAACGGATAGAGCTGCACCGACTGCTGACCAGTGGCGGTCAGGGTGACGTCGACGCGGCGGTTCTGTGCGAGGTAAATCACGTTGAGGCGACGGAGGGTGTTCTTCTTTTCCTTGTCCGTCAGCTCGGTGTTCTGGTCAACGAGACTCTTGACCTCATCCTTGGAGAGTACCTGGCTCTTGCCCACAGCATTGACTGCGACTGCGCTGTCGGGAACGCCCTGTTCTACGAGGTACTGTTTCACGCGGTTGACACGGCGCTCAGTGAGCTTCTGGTTGAACTCCTCGGAACCGCGCGGATCGGCGTGGCCGGTGAGGGTGATGTGGGCATCGGGCTTGATCTGGAGGTAAGCCTTGAAGTCCGTTGCGAGAGTTTGCAGCGTTGTCTCCTGGCTGTCGAGCAATCCGCCTTCCGGATGTTTCTCCGTCGGCAGTGCGGTCGGGAAGAAGACGCTGTGCAGAGCCAGACGAGCTTCGAGGCGGATCTGCTCAGGCGACGGTCCCGGCGGCGGTGGCGGCGGCTGGATGTTGAGGCTGGTGTTGGCGGTGGCGTTGTGACCCTTGTCGTCGGCTACGTTGCAAGTAACTTGAACGGGGCCGGACTGGGCGCCTGCCGAGGAGTAAGTTGCGGTGGTTCCGCTACCGCTGATGGTCCCGGCCGATGCCTGATAGGTGTGGGTGAGCGGACGGTTCTGCGGGCTTATACCCTGCGAGGTGATGGTGGCCGAATCACCCGGCTTGAGGTCGGTGGGGTTGGCGGAGCAGCTGATTGTCGGCGGCTCGTATTCCTTGACGGTGAAGGTTGCGGTGCTGCTGGCGCTCTCCCAAGGCTTGAGGCCTTCTTTGCCGGGCTTGCCTTCCTTGACTCCGCAATTGACGGTGTAGCTGCCGGGCGCGAGGTTGGTGGTATCGACCTTCGCGGTGGTGTCGGTTCCAGTTACGCCCTGTCCGGACCAGCTGTAGACGACATGGTCCTTGGGGAGGAGTTGTCCGGCGGTGGCAGTAACGGTGACGGGCTCACCCGGGAAGACTGAGTTCGGCTGCGCAGCGCAGGCAATGGTGGCTGTCGGAGGCGGCGCGATGGTTCCGAGCTTCAGAACGACGCCGGTGCTGAGGCGCGCCATGTTGAAGTTGCCGCGCGCGACCGGATAGAAGTTTTCGTGCGTGTACTGAAAGTCGGCCTGGAAGACGCGGATGGCGAGGCGATGATCGAGGAACGGCGTGTCGTAATCGATGCCGCCGCCGACGGTGAGCACAACGCCCCACTTGCTGTCGGGATAGTAAGTGCTGGATACGTTCTCGCCGCCGACCAGGGCATGAACGAAGGGAGTGATGTCCTCGGTGGGATAGCGTGCGATCAGACCGCCGGAGATTCCGGAGAACTGGTTATGCACGACGGCGCTGTGATTTCCGCCGTTCTTATGAAAATCACCTTCCGCCTGAACGCCGAAGAACTTATTGAAGTAGCGCGCGATGCTGAGGTCAACGCAGCATGAGACGGACTTGGCCGAATCCTGAATAGTTCCCTTGACCAGTTCTCCCTTGGGCGCCAGATAACTATATCCGGCGAAGATGTCCCATCTTGAGGGGGCATCTGCTGAAGGGCCCGTTGAGGCGGGCGCGGCCGGCTTCGCAGTATCCTGGGCGTTCAAGGCAATGGGAACAAGGCCTGTACATGCCAGTGCCAACGCCAGGCGGGCAAATTTTGAAACTCGCGAGTGCATGCGTTTCTCCTCCGCAATCGAAAACTGTAAATCAGGTTGGAAACGGCTCCGTTTGCGGACCATTTTCCGGTTGATAGTGAATGGCTCTAACAGATGATCTGATCGCTGAATCCGAGCACACCACCAATAAACGTAACATAGGAAGTAACGGCTACAGACCACTTTCTGAGGGGTTTACCAACTGGTATCCCCTTACATCCAGCGGTAAGTCAATTGCAAGATAACGGTGGGATCGAGAGAGGGCAGGTGTTTATTCCACGTTGAGGGTCTTGAGCAGGCTGCGGGGCTCCCGCTGAATTTTTTCCTGCAGAAGGGTGATGGCGTAGAGCAGCTGCTCGGGCCGCGGGGGACAGCCGGGGACATAAACGTCGACCGGGATCACCTGATTGACGCCCTGGACGATGGCGTAATTTTGAAAAACACCGCCTGAAGTTGCGCAAGCGCCCATGGAGATAACCCATTTGGGCTCGGGCATCTGGTCGTAGAGGCGCCGGATGACGGGGGCCATTTTCTGCGCAACGCGGCCGGCAATGATCATGAGGTCGGATTGGCGCGGCGAGGGGCGGAAGACTTCGGCGCCGAAGCGGGCGATGTCGAAACGGGAGGCGCCCATGGACATCATCTCGATGGCGCAGCAGGCAAGCCCGAAAGTGACGGGCCAGACGGAGCTTTTGCGTACCCAGTTGACGGCGAAGTCGAGGGTGGTGAGGAAGACACCCTCAGGCTGCTCGAAGCCGTAGTTGACTTCCTGCAGCTTGGCGCGATTCTTTGCGCTGCTGTCGAGCGCTCCAAAAAGATAGCGATCGCGTTCCTGGATGTCCGCCATGAAAGCTATTTTACCCTTTCCGCGTGTTGATGGATGTTTCGAGAGGTGAGCGGATGGTTTGAGCCGGATTCCTGCTTGCGACCCGATCTAAGATTACCCACGAGGATTAGGGACGAGTTTTGCAGAATACATAAGGATGAAATGAGTTTCCTTATGCCATCTTTATAGGTTCTGCGACGCTGGTGGGATATTCTTCGTTGGTTCACGGTACAGATTGCGTAGCAAGCTCCGGGCGGATTAGTCCTGCCCCTTTACGCAAAAGTGGACAGTGGCTTAACTTTTTCGGGGTGGACATGTTCAGTATTCGTTTCCGGTCTGTGAGCGCCGGGTTGTTCCTGCTGATCCCTTCTCTCTCGCTTGCACAATCATCTCCAGCAACTCAAGCCGACATCAAGGCACTGCAGGACTCGGTTCATGCGGCGCAAATGAATGCGGACAACGCGTGGATGCTGGTGTCGTCGGCACTGGTTCTGCTGATGACGGGGCCGGGCCTGGCGCTGTTCTATGGCGGGTTGGTGCGGCGGAAGAACATTCTGGGCACGATGATGCAGAGTTTCGCCATGATGGGGTTGGTGACGATTCTGTGGGCGGTGGTGGGATATTCGCTGGCATTCGCGCATGGAACGAGCTTTATTGGCGGGCTCGAGCATGTGTTTCTGAAAGGCGTTGGGCTCGCGCCGAATACGGATTATGCGGCCACGATTCCCGAGCAGACGTTCATGGTCTACCAGCTGATGTTTGCGATCATCACGCCGGCGCTGATTACGGGGGCTTTTGCGGAGCGCATGAAGTTCAGCGGCATGGCAGTGTTTCTGTCGCTATGGTCTCTGATTGTGTACAGCCCGATGGCGCACATGGTGTGGGGCGTTGGCGGGTTTCTGAATGCGACGGGCAACCACATGCCGAGCCTGGATTTTGCGGGCGGGACGGTGGTGCATGTGACGTCGGGGGTTTCGGCGCTGGTGACGGCTTTGTACCTGGGCAAGCGGATCGGGTATCCGCACACAGCGATGCCGCCGCACTCGATGGTGCTGAGTTTTATCGGAGCTTGTTTGTTGTGGGTGGGATGGTTCGGGTTCAATGCAGGAAGCGCACTGGGTTCAGGCCCGCTGGCGACGAGCGCATTTGTTAATACGCATTTTGCGGCGGCATCGGCGGCGCTGGGCTGGACTGTGTTTGAGTGGTTTCATAATGGCAAACCGACGGCGCTGGGCGCGATCTCAGGGGCAGTGGCGGGGCTGGTGGCGATTACGCCGGCATCGGGATTTGTGCAGCCGTTCCCAGCACTGCTGATCGGGCTGATTGCGGGGTTTTTCTGCTCGTTCATGGTGTTCAAGGTAAAGTCGTGGTTCCGGTATGACGATTCGCTCGACGCGTTTGGCGTACATGGAGCGGGCGGAACACTGGGAGCGCTTCTGACGGGCTTGTTTGCGACGAAGCTGATCAATCCGATATTTGGTGCGGATGTGAATACAGGCGCGGTGGATGGGCACTGGGGGCAACTGGTGAATCAGGCTGCGGGTGTCGCGATTGCGTGGGTGTTGTCGGCTATAGGAACGTTGGTGCTGCTGTTCCTGGTCGACAAGACCATTGGGCTGCGCGTTTCTGCCGACGAAGAGTCGCAAGGGCTGGATCTGTCGCAGCACGGTGAAGAAGGTTACGACCTGAATTCCTGATGAAAAGAAGCGATGGGCAGGCGAGCAAGCGGACTGTCCGGGCTGATAGGCTACCAAACGAGGCAATGAAGCATGCTGAAGATTGAAGCAATTATTCAACCATCGAAGCTCGATGCAGTTAAGGATGCGCTGCTTGAGGCGGGAATTGAAGGTATGACGATTCTGGAGGCTCGTGGTCACGGTCGCCAGAAGGGGCACACGGAGTTTTACCGAGGGCGCGAGTATACGGTGGATCTCTTGCCAAAGGTGAAGATCGAGATGGTGGTGCTCGATGAGATGAAGGAAAAGGCGATTGCCGCGATCGGTTCGGCTGCGCGGACCGGACGGATTGGCGATGGCAAGATTTTTGTGAGTCGGGTTGAGGATGCCATCCGCATCCGGAATGATGAGCGGGGAGAGACGGCGCTGTAGCCCTTCATTCAGCGCTGAAACAAGTCAGGCCGCTCCTTCGGGAGCGGCTTCTGTTTGTGCGGAGAAATCAGCGTGGCGGATTGCTTTGCCGACCATTTCTAAGCTGAATCCAGGCTTCCAGGATTTAGATGGAGGCCTCTGGGCCTCTGATCCTCTGATCAAATGCCTCTGGTCGGTGCTGCGTTCGCATTGATGTTGTTCGAGCGAATCATCAGATTGATCGATGCAAGGGGGGTATCTTCAGAGCCGCGCACGCCGGCACCGGGGATGATTCTGAAGCCGTCCCCTTTCCCCGGCATGTTGCGTTCTCGAATCGATCCAAAGCGAACTTCTGGGGTGATTGCGCCTCTGCGGCTTGACTGCAAACAATGATGGCAAGCACGAATGCCACACAGAAGCGCACCTGTCGGGACATGTGCAACATGCTACACCGATTTTTTGTGTCCGCAGTCGGCACATTAATGGGGAAAGTGCACCATTTTTGGTTATTGACGAGTGGCCCACCAACCACCTGCTACCCAAAGACAGTCAGCATCAGAGTGTCCGGCTGCAAGCCCAGGCGATGTCAGATACCAAGTTCCCGAATCGAGTCGTCCCGTTAGAACTCAAACCGCGCCGCAAGTTGAGCCTTGCGCTGATCCGTCAGCAGAACAGTTGCATTGCCGAAGTTCGTCGCGTTGTCCAGCGTCGAGTTAATGGAGTGAGAATCGAAGCGCACGCTGTTGGTCACATTAAACGTCTCCCAACGAACTTGTAGGCGCGTATGCTCCGTAATCGCGAACGACTTGTTCAGCCCCGCATCCCAGTCATAGTAGCCATCGCCGCGCAGCGGGTTCCTCGTACCGGAATCTCCCGGCAGTGTGTAATCGAACGCTGCGAACACCGCTTGCGGATCGGCAAAGCGCTGCGCAAGGTGCCCGCGTTTCGCCGCGCGTGATGGAATCTTGGCCACCTGCGTTGCCCATCCTTCAATGTCCCAGTTGGTTGGCCAGTTGCCGCCTTCATTCACCGCGAATGGAAGCCCGCTCGTCCAGCGGACGATGCCGGTCGTTTGCCATCCTCCCAGCACGGCATCGACGATTCGGTTCGCGGTTCCCAGGAAGTGCCGCCGACGACCCACCGGTAGATCCCACACATAGTTCGCGTTCATCTGGTGCGTCGCGTCGTAGTCTGACACGCCGTAGAGTTGATTGGGCGCCCATGTATTGATGATCTGCGCGTTATTGTTCGAGCCCGACGTGCTCAAACGTTCCGACTGCGACGCGATATCCGTCGACTTGGAATAGGTGTAGTTCAGATCGGCGAACATACCCGCGCCAATCTGTTGCCTGTACACAACCTGGAGTGCGTGGTACTGCGAATACGCAATCGACCGCCACGCATAGAGCGCAGAGTACTGGTCGTGGTAGAAGCGATACGACGGATACGCTCCATTCGGATTGATCCCCGCTCCGGTTTGTGATTCCGGCAAGTCCAGCGAAAACAATGCGTACGTCTCGTTGTACAGGTTCTGCTGGAAAACCTGATAGACGTTCTGCGTCGCAGATGCCGGTCCCGCGCCGTATCCAAGATCCACATTATCCAGCGCGCCAAAAAGCTGTTCCCAATATGCATTAGGCTGCACTGCGCCAACATCCGTACCGGCCCGCGCCAGCTTAGACATCTGGGCCGCTTCGGCGAAATAAGACGATCCGCCCGCGCGCAAATTGATCGGCATTGCCACATCTTCCTGCGCAAGCAGTCGATGAGCCAGCCGTCCCACATATGCAATCTCGAGCGACGACCCATTGTGCAGTTGCCGTGCAATCGAGAAGTCCAGCAGATGCGAATACGGAGTCTTGATCTTCGAATCAAGCCCCCAACTGATCGCAAACAATGATGTGTCGGGAACTGCCGGGAACCCTCCCGGAGGTGCGGCGGGAATGACCTGCGACGGAATCGTAGTCAGGTCCGTGAAGCGTGGCGCCGTGCCCACGTCCACTGATCCTGGCACATTCGAAATCTGCGAAGACAGCCCAAATGACCCGGTCGTATCGAACGTGTTTACCGTTGCAGCTCCAAAATGATCGAACACCAGCGAGTACCCGGCGCGGATGCTGCTCTTACCATCACCCAGCACCTTGTTCAGCAACCCGCCCCTGGCGTTCGGCGAGTACGCAAATGCGATTCTCGGCCCGATGTCTTTCTTCTCCATGTTCCAGAAATCGGGCTTCCCATTCGATCGTCCGCTGAGGTCGAAGCCAATTTCGCCCACCGCATTCGCGGCTCCGCCTGCCGCCGCCTGCGCCGCGCTCCCCTGAAAGTAGTCTGTCAATGCGTACGGCGAGCAGGAGCCGCCACTTAGTCTGCACGCGCCCACCTGTGTTCCGCTCGTCTCTACCGGCGGCTGCAGCAGTGAGTAGCGGACCCCGTACGTTACCGTCAGGCTCTTCAGCGCCTTCCATGAGTCCTGCGCATAGAACTCATACTCGTTCCAGCGATAATCACGCTTCAAGGGCGTTCCCAGCGCCAGCGCCGTGCCCTGTTTGGTGTAGTTGTAAACCGCGTCGCCTTCCGTGATGATTCCCACGTCGCTCAGCAGCGCCGAGTTGTACCGGTTCTTGAAACTCTTCGCCACTGCCGGATACCCGTACGCCGCCGGATCAAATGGGCCCCCATTGCCCGCAACCGTCGATCCATTCGAAAGCCACCCCGCGTTCATCTGGCCATCGGGAAACGAATTGGCATTGCTCGTTCGCTGATCGTCAATGAAGCGAAGGTTCGCTCCAAACTGAAAGCTGTGACTATGCTTTTGCCATGAAAGATCGTCCACCACGTTGTGAAGAGGAATAACCACTGCTGAACTGCGCGTGAACGCCTCCGGCGCCGCAATCCCGTTAAAGCTGACTTCTGGCTGCGTCGAAAGCCCCGCATTCTCCACGCCCTGGCGCGTAAACCCATACCGCACCGCATTCACAAGGTTCGGCGTAATCACCGCCGTGTATCCCACCGCAAACCCCTTGTTGTTGGTCAGCACTCGCGTCGACGGCGGCTCTCCCGGAAATGCCGGGGTCGTCGGTTCATCGTCGTTCTGCAGATTGCCGCGCCAGAAAATGCTTTGCTTTCCCGTAATGTTCCAGTCCCCGCGCCCGATGTAGGTGTTGTACGTGCGATGCAGATTGTACGGAAACCGGAATCCCTGCGTGTTCAGCGAGTCGCCCTGGCTCGCATCGTTCGGCTGCGGATACTTCGCGAAAATCGCCAGCACGTTCTGATTCACACCGATCCCCTGGGGATCCATCCCCTGAATCTGAGCAGGCGTCAAGGTCGTCACCGTGCCCGATGCGTTCAGATACTGAATGTTCCCGCCGCGAAGGCTGGGCGTCGGCACCGTACCCGCATAGACGCTCTCGCCCTCAGCATCCCGCCGTCCCTCGTAATTCAGGAAGTAGAAAACGCGGTCCCGCAGAATCGGGCCCCCGACCGCCACTCCAAACACATTGCGAATCAGCTTCGGGGGCCGGTTCGCCTCTCCGGCATCAAGTTGTTGCTGCTTGTTGAAGAACGAGTTCGCCTCAAACAGGCTGCTGCGGTTGTACTCGTATGCCGATCCGTGAATATGGTTCGTCCCGCTCCTCGTCACCAGCCCGACCTGTGCTCCAGACGACCGCCCCTCAGCGGCATCCGGATTGCTCGTTGTAACTCGAAACTCTGAAATCGAATCCTGCGTTACCCGAAGCACGCTCGTAAACGCGAAGCCATTGTTAATGTCATTCACGTCGACCCCATCCAGCGTGATATTCGATTGGTCGCTGTGACCGCCATTCACCGCACCACTGCGTGAGTCGCCAGAGCTGTTGCCCACCGAATTGGTCCCGTTGTTCGAGTCCGTCCGGCCAAGAAATGTAACTCCCGGTTGCAGGCTCAGAAGGTCCGGCACGTTCCTTCCCTCAATCGGCAGAGACTCGATGTGCTCCTGCGAGAAAGCATTGCCCAGAGTGGCGTCCGTGGTATTCAGCATCGGCTGCACATCCACTTCCACCTTCACATCCTGCGTCACGTTCGCAACCGACAAAGCCACATCTTCAGTCGCAGGCTGACCCACCAGCAGGTTCATCCCGCGCTTCTCGGTGGTCGAAAACCCCTGCTCGCTCACCTTGAGCGAATACTCTCCCGGAGGAAGCTGCGCAAATTGGTACTCGCCCGCCTCGTTCGTCTTTCCCAGTCTCGTCGCTCCCGTCGCCATCAAGGTAAGCTCGCAACGCGCTCCCGCGATCGCGGCTCCGCTTGAATCTGTCACATGACCGCGAAGAGATGTCGTAGCTTGCCCCCACATCGAAACACAGCAACTGACAACACAAACCAGCAGGACAAATGCCATACGCGCGTGCCGCATCTGGACTCCTCCATTGATTCACTAGTTTTTGAAAGACTCTGGGGCCGGGGAAGATCGGCGGAGCGTCACAGTGTTGCCGGGGAATTTCTGGGAACGATTCCACTCCGAATTGTTCTTTTGTACACTAGCCCCCGCCCAACCCGAAACTGGATTCTCATCTTCACCCCGGCGCACCTGCCTGGGAGAAGACTCCGCCGGTAGATACCGAAGATCCGGGTTTGTTCTCGAACCATGGTCAAGCCGGACGTTCGATTCTCAAGAGGTAGCTTCTAGATTCCAGTTCCGAGCCAATTACCGTCAACTCGGAAACTGCATCCCACAGGTGCTGAGGCCGTACCTTTTAGGGGGCGCTCTCAGCACGATTGAAGTCGTGACCATGTTGCAAAGCTCCTCGGGGAGCGCTTAGCTCAGGTTTCGTTTGTAGAGGGCGGCTCTTTCCGACCAGGCGCGTTCGGCGCCGGCTTCGTTATAGACCTGGCTGCCGCGTACCGTCCAACCATGATTGCAGCCATCGAAGACTTCGACGGTGGCTTTCAAGTGAGCTTTGGCGAAGGCTTCCTTGAGTTTGTCTTTTGCAGCGGGATCGCGCTGATCGTCGTTGGCGGCGACACAGCAGAGCACTTCGGCCTTCATCTGCGGAATCAGGAGATGAGGGCTGTCAGGTTTGTCGGTGACGAGTCCTCCGCCGTGAAAGGTGGCTGCAGCACCGATGCGGTTTGAGATCGTTGCAGCGGTGCGGAAGGTCAGCGGTCCTCCCATGCAATATCCCTGGACGCCCATTTTCTTATGCTTGTCGGTCTGCTTCTGCTGATCGAGGAAGGTGGTGTAGGCTTTGGCGTCGCTGATGTTGGCATCTGCGGTGAGCGCGGCGGCCATGGGCATGACTTTGGCGCGGTCTTCCGGCTTGGAGAAGTCGAACGAGCCGTCGACTACAGGAGCTTTCTGGTTGCGATAGAAGGGATTGGGAACCAGGACCACGTAACCCTCGGCGGCCAGCCTGCGGCCCATCTCGCGGAATACGGGACGGAGGCCGAGGATGTCGGTCCAGACCAGGACAGCGGGCCAGGGACCCTTCCCTTCGGGATAGAACAGAGCGGAATCCGAGACTCCCGATGCCATGGGCACGTTTACGTCTTTCTCGACTACATTGGCCTGTGCTGCCAGGGCGGTAGAGCTGAGCGCCACCGTGGCGGCGGAACTTACAACAAAGGATCGGCGGGATACGGTGGGATCGTGCGTGAGGCCCTGGTGAATGAAGTCATCGCACATGCGCTTTTTCTCCTGTCGAATTCACGATCAGACAAGCATGACGGAAGGAGCGGCTGGCTGTCGAGCACCATTCGGAGGCTTTCGACGAGCGGAGCCGCCGGTGCTGAAGACGTAAAGAATTGCCACTGGCGGGTTCGAAATCTTTACAGTTCGTTACGAACTGTGACGGCGCTGGTGTCCGAGGTCGCTTCTACTGAGATCAATCGAATCGGACTTGAGGTAGGGGCGCAGTGTCCACAACCTCCGCATTGGAGAGATCATGCATTTGGCTCAACAGATGAAACGAATGGGCCTGGCTTTTGCAGTTTCGATTGTGATGCTTGCATTGTGCGCTACATATATTGATCGCTCGCGATGTGGGTACGCCACTCGGACCGATTCCGGTCGTGCAACGATGCATCTAGCTGGCAGAGCAAATTCGCATCCGGCGCACGGCAAGCATCCGATGCCGTGGTTCGAAGTCGCCGTCACTCGGGCGATTTATATCGCAAGCTATTTAGCGGCTTGACGAAGATTGCATCTTCTCCATTGTGTACGGGCTGTGCTACTCTCCGGCAAAGGTTTCCCCTGATCCTGAAGTAAAAAATGAAGTGACAAAAATGGAAAATCCACGCCATTCCGTACTGGTCCGGGTGACCCATTGGCTGACTGTGATCAGCTTTGTTGCGTTGCTGGTGACGGGGCTGGAGATCGTCATATCGCATCCTCGTTTTTACTGGGGCGAGACGGGCAATGTGAACATGAAGCCACTGTTCACGATTCCAATTCCATCCTCGCGAAACACCGTGCCGACAGGATATGGATACGTGATGCCGGACCAGAACGGATGGAGCCGATATCTGCATTTTGAGTCGGCGTGGGTGCTGGTGCTGACGGGTCTTGTGTACGGGATCGCGAGTCTGTTGAATGGGCATTTCCGAAAGAATATTGTTCCCGAACGAGGAGAGCGAACGCTGGGCGCGCATTGGCGACGGATGGTTCAGTATTTGAGGCGCAGGCCGCCGGGACTGGATGAATCCGATAGCTACAACGTGCTGCAGCGAACGGCCTACCTGGTTGTCATTTTCGTATTGTTTCCGCTGGTGATCTGGACGGGGCTGGCGCTTTCTCCATCGTTTAATGCCGCGTTTCCACTGGGCGTAAATCTGCTGGGTGGGCGGCAGACGGCGCGGACGCTTCACTTCTTCGTGACGTGGGCGCTGGTGCTGTTTTTCGCGGTGCATGTGGCGATGATTGCGGTATCGGGGTTCTGGAACCGGATGCGGGGGATGACCACGGGGCGGACGGTATCCGCAGAGCAGACGGCAGCGACAAAGGAGCTTGTATGAAACCGATGTCTCGACGGGCGCTGATCACTTCAGGGCTGGCCGCCGCTGGGGTCGCGGGCTTTGCAGCAGCGAATCGCATCGCGGGCAAGCATGGGCTGATTCCTCCAGATTGCCGCGGAGTGTACGGGGCGGGAGAGACGCTGACGTATGCGGCACATCGGCTTCTGACGCGGGATGCGATGGCACGTGAATTTCCGCGCAACATGATTTCAAAGAATCCGTTTGCGAACGAGGTCGCACCTCCGAGCGATCAATTCAAGAAGCTGCAGGCAGGAGGATTCGGCGATTGGCGGTTGACGATTGATGGGATGGTGGCGCATCCGATGTCGCTGTCGCTTGCGGATCTGCGCAGCCTGCCGACGCACAGCCAGATCACCGAAGTGGTGTGTGAAGAGGGCTGGTCGTATGTGGCGGAGTGGATCGGGACGCCGCTTTCCGGAGTACTGCGGGAAGCGGGGGTGCTGCCCCAGGCGCGCTATCTGAAGTATTTTTCGATTCAGCCGGAGTGGTCGGACAGCATTGACATGGCGGACGCACATCATCCGCAGACCTTTCTGACGCTGGGAATGAATGATGGCGAGTTGCCTGTGGGATTCGGCGGGCCTCTGCGGTTGAGGGTTCCGCGGCAGCTTGGCTACAAGAGCGTGAAGTACATCACGCGGATCACGGCGACGGACTCCATGAAGTTCCAGGGCGATTACGCGTGGTTCGCTGGGATCTGACGGGATTTACTGTTGGATATTGCCGGACGACTGCTTTGGGAAATCAATGCGAAACCCTGGGAAGAACCGCTTTGCCGCAGATCAGTTTTCGATGCAGAAGGCCAAGCGAAGCATGCTTCATGCGGCAATGCGCCCCGATGAACCTCGCGACATTGCGTTTCGCCGGATCATTTTCTCGATTCCGGCGGGCAAGGTGAGCACCTACGGTCGAGTGGCCAGCGCTGCCGGCTATCCACGTTTCCATCGAGCCGTGGCCAGGCTACTGAGAACTGAGCCGCCTGATCAGCTGCCGTGGCATCGGGTGCTGGGCGCAGGCGGCGAGATAAAGCTTCGAGGATCAGCCGCGCAAGAACAGCGAGCACGTCTCAAGTTGGAAGGAGTTCGGTTCCGCGGTGCAAGGGTCGACATGGAGACGTTCGAACAAGCATTAAAGCCCTGGGAAGTTTATGAGGATCTCTCCGTCTGACGGGGCAAGAAACAGCCTCCCTGGGTCCTGCTGCTCACTTCGATAGGTAAAGGACTTATTCAGGATTTTCGCCTACTTTGCCCTACTTTGATGGAGAATGAACATGTCCAGCCCCTTGCCGCTAGAAAATCGCTTATTCTGTTAAGACACCATTAAGCACGGCTAGCCTTCACAAAAACCACTCATGAATCCAGTCGCTCTAGCGGTTGACGATCTACGGGATCAGTATCTCCGGGAGATGGCGCTTGTCCGCCAGACATGCGAGCGGACCGGTGACGGGACCGCTGCGATCCGCCGGAGGTCAGCGGTGGTGGATCGTATCCTCATTGAAATGTGGCGCCGGGTGTTTGCGGGGCAGCCAGCGCAGAACGTGGCGCTGCTGGCGCTGGGTGGCTACGGACGCAAGGATCTGTTCCCCTACTCGGACATCGATGTGCTGTTTGCGTTCGCAGATGAGAAGACCGAGGAGCAGACCAAAGAGGCGGTCCGGACGATCATTCAAGGGATGTGGGATATTGGCCTGCGGGCGAGCCCCAGTTCGAGGACGGTGAAAGAGGCGGGGCGGTTTGACCCCGACAATCTCGAGTTCACACTGGCCACGCTCGACAGGCGGTTTCTGGCAGGACAGTTCTCTCTTTATCAGCAATTGCATCAGACGGTTTTTCCGGGGCTGGTGCTGAGCGAATGGAACACGATTACGCAAAAGCTGGGCGAGATTGCCCGGGGCCGGCACGCGAAGTACGGGAACACGATCTTCCATCTGGAGCCGAACCTGAAGGAGTGTCCGGGCGGACTGCGGGACTATCACCTGGCGGTGTGGTTCGCGCTTCTGTTTCATCTAAAGGAGACGAAGGAGTGGCCCCGGCAGCGCGGAGGGGTCTTCCAGAGCGCCCGGGGCGATGCGGAGGCGGCGTTCGATTTTCTGGCCGCGGCGCGATGTTTTCTGCACTTCAGACACGGACGGGATGACAACACGCTCGACTGGCAATCGCAGGATGAAGCGGCGGCGAACTCGATTGGGCTGGAGACGCGAGGGACGGCCGATCCGGCCTACTGGATGCGGACGTACTACCGCCATGCGCGGGTGATCTACCGGAGAGCCGCGTTGCTGATGGAGCATCTGCCGGCACCGGTGAGCTTCTACCGGCAGTTCAGGAGGAGGCGGACTCCGATTGCCGGGACGGACTTCATTCTCGATCAGGGCCGGATCGATATCGTGGCGGGTGCGCAGTTCAGTGACACAGCGGCAATCCTGAGGGTTTTTTCGCTGATGGCGACGCATGGGTATGCGCTTTCGCAAGCCGCCGAGGATCGAATTACCGATGCGCTGCCGGCACTGGCGATTCACATCCCGGAAGGGCCGTACTTGTGGAATGCATTGCGCGAGGTGCTGCTAGGGCCCCATGCCGCCCACACACTGCGCACGATGCACGCGCTGGGCGTGCTGGAGATGCTGATTCCAGAGTTTCACCTGATCGATGCGCTGGTGATTCGCGATAGCTATCACCGGTACACGGTGGATGAGCACACGTTTCTGACGATCGACAATGTGCATGGCCTTCGACAGCCGGCGCACGACTACGAGCATCGGCTCGGGCAGTTGCTGCCAGAAATCGACAGGATGGATCTCTTCCTGCTTTCGCTGCTCTTGCACGACACCGGCAAAGGACGTCGCAACGGAGAACATACCGGGCAGAGCGTGGAACTGGCCGACAGCTTTCTGGCGCGGCTGGATTTTGATTCAGAAGAGCGCGACCAGGTGCTGAAGCTGATCCGTCTGCACCTGGATATGTCGAACGCACTGAGGAGAGACATCTTCGATGCGGACAACATCAGAGGGTTCGCGGAGAAGGTTGGGAGCCCCGCGATTCTGAAGATGCTGACGCTGATGACGTATGCGGACATCAAGGCCGTGAATCCTGAGGCTCTGACGCCGTGGAAGGCCGAGAATCTGTGGCAGCTGTATATGGCGACCGCGAACTTCATGGACCGCAGCGTGGATGAGGTTCGATATCACTCGGCGATCGATCCCACGCTGTTGAATCGAATTCGATCGATGGTGCCGTCGGGGCAGTACGATGCGCTTCGGCAATTTCTGGAAGGGCTTCCGCAACGATATCTTCAGACACGACTTCCCGAGCACATCCGCAATCATTTCCAACTCTCCCTCAACCTCGGCAAGGATCCCGTCCAGCTTGACCTCAGACCCCATCGCCAACTTTTCGATTTGACTGTGATTGTTCGCGATCGGACACGGCTGTTTGCCGATGTTGCGGGAGCTCTGGCTGCGTGGGGGATGAACATTGTGAAGGCCGGCGCGTTCTCGAACGATGCGGGAGTGGTGGTGGACAGCTTCCAGTTCACCGACGTGTTCAGGACGATCGAGCTGAATCCGAGCGAGAAAGATCGGTTTCTGAGCTATCTGCACGATGTGGTGGCGCAAAAGATTCCGGTGGAGCAGTTGCTGGAGTCGCGACGGCACGCTAGCGGCAGTAGCAGCGTGAAGGTAGAGGTGGGGACGAGATTGCAGTTCGACTCGGAGTCGTCCAGTCACTCGACGCTGCTGCAGGTTGTCGCGCAGGACGGGCCGGGGCTTCTGCGACAGATCGCCCTGACCCTGAGCCAGCACAAGTGCAACATTGAAGTGGCGCTGATCGATACGGAAGGCGAGACGGCAATCGACGTTTTCTACCTGACGCAGAACGGCGCCAAGCTGGGAAGCGATGTGCAGAAAGCGCTGGCGACGGATCTGACATCGGCGGTGGCGGAATTGCGGGCACCGGCGAGTGCGTGAAAGCAGCTAATAGCTTTTAGCCTTTAGCTTTTGTAGCTGGATCATATCCAGTGTCTGCTGCGAGCTATTGAAACCGATAAAATCGAAATTGATTTGAAAACAAGGACCCTATATGGCTGCGCTGATTGATGCGATTGATGTGAAGCGAAAGATGTATTTCGAGCTTGAAAACACTCCTTACTATTGCCTGGATGTGGAAGTCTCGACGCCTACGGCGCGGGGCGGGCAGACGCTGGTTCGCCTGAAGATGCGGAATCTGCTGACGCGAGCGGTGTTTGATAAAACCTTCAAGGCGGGCGAGAAGTTCAAGGAGCCCGACCTGGAAACGGTTGAGGCTTCTTACCTTTATTCGGATGGAGATGCTTCACACTTTATGGACCAGGAGAGCTTCGATCAGATCGAGCTGACGCCGGAGAAGCTGGGAGACGCGCTCGAATTCCTGACCGAGGGGCTGATCATCAAGATCGACAAGTTCAACGGGAATCCCATCGGAATTCAATTGCCGGAGAAGGTTGAACTGAAGGTGGCGTATACCGAACCGGGTGCGCGCGGGAACACGGCCAGCGGCGCGGTGACGAAGCACGCAAGGCTCGAAACGGGGCTGGAGATCAAGGTGCCGTTCTTCGTGGAAGAGGGCGAGACAGTCAAGGTCTACACCGAAACGCGGGAGTTTGCGGGGCGGGCGTAGATAGCCCGCGACGGATTTTTATCTGTTTTGGATCGCAGATATTCGTACACTGATTCGGCACCTGGTTCCGAGTCATGCCTGAGGCACTTCGCTTAGCACTATTGGCACTGGTCGCGTTCATTGCGGCGCTGCTGGCTGCGGTTACGGGCTTTGGCGGCGCGGCGGTGCTGCTGCCGATGCTGGCGTTTGTGTTTGGGGTGCGCGAAGCCGTACCGATACTTACCGTCGCACAACTTATCGGGAATGGGAGCCGGGTCTGGTTCAACCGGCGTGAACTGCACTGGCTCGTGGTGGGATGGTTCGCGCTGGGCGGAGTGCCGATGGCGCTGCTGGGCGGCGTGCTGTTTGCGCATGCACCGTTGAGAGCGCTGACGAGGGTGCTCGGAGCCTTTTTGATTCTGATTGTTGTGATTCGGCATTTGCCGAAGAGGAAGGCATTCAGAACATCGCTGAAAGGCTTTGCGCTGATCGGAGCCGCATCGAGCTTTTTGTCAGCACTGCTGGGGAGTGTGGGGCCACTGATGGCGCCGTTCTTCCTTGCGTATGGGCTGGTCAAGGGCGGCTACATCGGTACCGAGGCACTATGCACGGTGGTGATGCACGTCGCGAAGCTGATTGCGTATCGCCAGTCGGCGGTGCTGCCACTCCATGCAGTGTTGAGCGGGCTAGCATTGGGGCCGATCATGGTGGCGGGATCGTTCGCGGGGAAGCGCGTGGTGGACCGCTTGCCGGAGCGGGTGTTTGTGCTGATCATCGATCTGACGCTGCTGGCGGCAGGTTTGATGTTTCTGACGGGATGGGGGAAGGCTTAGTCGAAATTGCTCCTTAATCCCGGGATAACAGCGACCGCAGGCAGGCGAGATGGATGGGCGCGGCTTACATGAATTGCTAATCGGCTCCGGCTTCGGTTGGGACGGCCTTTCCACGCAGAAGATCGGAGAGGTCATCGATTCTCTCATCGAGCAGATGCATTTTGCGCGAGAGTCCCTGGATCTCCAGTTCGGCACGGCGGTTGACTTCGAAGTCCAGTTCGCTGCGCACGCGATCCTTCGTGTCCTGCCGATTCTGGCTCATCATGATGACGGGAGCCTGGATGGCAGCGAGCATGGAGAGGAAGAGGTTGAGGAGGATGAACGGGTAAGGATCCCAGGCTTTGTGATCAAGGAGAACGTTGGCCGTGGTGTAGACGATGAGAACGGCGGCGAACGTGATGATGAAGGTCCAGGATCCGCCGAACCTGGCAACTGAGTCCGCGACGCCCTCACCGAAGGTCTCTTCCTGCTCGATGATCTCGTTTGGATTGCGTGTAGAGCGCAACCGCACTAGTTGATGAGAAGCATGGTACTGGTGAGCGAGTGTGGTGAGCAGATCCATTCCCGCATCCGGCTTACGAATCATCAATGTCTGAATGTCATCACGGGAAATTTCGAGGCAGACGGATTCTTCGAGGGCAGTCGCATTCGTCTGATGCGGAGTCTGCTCAAGCATGGAGGCGAAACCGAAGAATTCGCCGGACCCGGGCTCATCGACGACGACCTCCTGGTGATCTTCGTCGATGGTGGTGACGCGGACCTTGCCCGTTACGGTGACGTAAGCCAAGCCAACATCTCCGGCTTTGTAGATGCGCTGCCGGGCGACATAGGTCTTGAGATCAACCTGCGAGGCAAGGACGGCGATTTCGTCGTCGTCGAGAAGGGAGAAGAGGGGAACGGTTTTGAGGAGTTCTGGTTTGCAGCTCATGGAGTTCTCCGTTGCAGGGGAATGGTGGGGTCGCTGAGTGCGGATTTTATTTGAGGAGAGGCATGGCGGAGCGGGAAATCTATTTCGTACCCGAACTGGCAGCCTATTTTGGGGCTGGCGATATGAGCGCCGCCCAGAGCCGCGAAGGTGAAGCTCATGCGGTTATTCAATGCGTATGCGCCGCCGGCGAGGGCCTGAAGCTGATTTTTGCCGAGGCCGTTCTTGTCGGCAACTCCTCCGTAGAGTTCGGCACCGAGGGTGAGGCGGGGGTTGAAGTCGTGCTGAAGAGAAAGGCCGCCGGTGTAGACGTGGCCGCGCGTGGTTTGGATTCCAAGGACACCGGTGCTGGTGTTGCCGGCGAATAGATATCCGAAGTTGAAGTCGAGGCGGGTCTTGTCGGAGAAGGGCTCCTGCAGAATTGAATTGAGCGAGTAATCGTTGAGACCGGAACCGAGGCCCTGCTTCGGATCGCCTGTTGGGAATTCAATATAGAGGCTGGCGGATAGAGCTGGAAGGCTGCGTGGACGTGCGGCTTTGTGGAAGTTCCACTTGATGCCCATGTCGGCATCGCCATTGCCCGAGGTGTTCTGGGAGGCCGATGAACGGTAGATCGCAAGCCACGGGATGTCGAAATCGAGTTCGAGATTGTAGGGAAGGCCGTAGTTGACCTTGAAGTTCGCGGTGTTCTGGCGGAGGTCAGGATATTGAGCGGATTGCAGGGCGTCAAGTTCGTTGTAGATCTCGAAGTGAAGGGTTCCCAGGTCTGTGACGTCGGCGTTGTCAGTGTAGAAAGGCATCTGGGCGGAGAGCGGCGCTCGAATGAATCCGAGTACAGCCAGGAGGAAAAGCCGCAGGGGAAATTGCATGCAGGTTGAGAACTACTATACCGGGCGGCTGATTGGGACGAATGTCAATGGAGGGTAAAAACGGTGCTGGTTAGCGGTAACCCGATGAGCGACCGGGGCTGCGTTCAGGGGTCTGGTTGAAGGCGCTTGGCCGCTTACAATGGTTGAGATTCGCAAGGAGTGTGTTGATTGAGTCCGGGTGTCGATCCGCGCGTTCTGGTGTATGACGTTGGAGGAAGTCACATTTCGGCGGCGGTTTGCCGGAGGCAGGGTTATCAGCTCGGCACGGTGGTGAGGGCGAACTTGCCGGAGGAGCAGACAAGCACAGCGTTCGTAGACGTGTTGCAGTCGCTGGGCGTGAAGGCGAGCGAAGGAGTGTCCGGCGTCGAGGGCGCCGAGTTCGCCATGCCGGGGCCATTCGACTATGAGAAGGGCATCAGCTGGATGGAGCATAAGATGCAGTACCTCTATGGCGTAAACGTGAGCGAGGCGCTGGCGGCACGATTCGGATGGAAGCCGGTGCAGGTGCGGTTTCTGAACGATGCTGCAGCGTATCTGCTCGGCGAGGTGGGTGCAGGTGCGGCGCAAGGAGTAAAGCGGGTAGTGTGCTTCACATTGGGCACCGGAGTTGGATCGGGCTTTGCTGTCGATGGGCGCGTGGTGACGGAAGGCAAAGGAGTGCCGCCCGGAGGCGAGATCTGGAATGTGCCCTATGAGGGCGGAATCGTCGAGGATCAGATCTCGACCCGTGCAATCAAAAAGGCTTACGCAGAACGCACCAAGCAAGAGCGTGAGGTTGCGTCGATTGCGCACTATGCGATTGGGGGCGACGAGGATGCTGTGGTTGTATTTCAGGAGTTCGGCAAGGCGCTGGGAATTGCGATCAAGCGGCTGCTCGTCGATTTCGCTCCGGATGTAGTGGTGCTGGGCGGGGGAATTTCGCGATCGGCGCCGCTGTTTCTGGATGCGGTGAAAGCGGAGCTGAAGGATTCGCGGATGGAAGTGCGGGTGGCAGAGCTGGGAGATAACGCACCGCTCGCGGGAGCTGGTGTGGCGTGGTTTTCGAAGCCGCTAGCTTCTAGCTCTTAGCTTCTATGCCGTAGAAACCCTATTTGCGGGAGACCGGCTCCTGCTTTGGGTCGGGCGGGAGGCTGTAGATCACTTCGCCGGGGCGGGCGTAGTGGAGTTTCTCACGTGCTTCGTGCTCGATGGCATCAGGATCTTTCTTCAGACGTTCGACATGCTGCCGCAGGTGAGTGTTCTCGTCTTCCAGCTGCTGAATCTCGTTTTTGAGCTGCTTCTCCTGGCTGCGCTGTCCATACCAGGTGGAGAGGCCGTGACGGCCGTTGACGACGCTCCAGGCAAAGGCGAGAGCGAGTGCGATGGCGAAGACGGTGCCGGCCGGACGCCATCCCTGCTGGAGCCATTCAATGGCCCGCTCACGCAGCGGAAGCGGCTCGGTGGCCGCTTCCTTTTTTGGACTGAACAGATTGGGATGCTGCATTCGGCCTCGGGTGAATCTTCAACAGGGGCTAAAGCCCCGAACCGCTCTTCCAATTTCGGCGGCATGGCTAAAGCCATGCCCTGATACTTGTCTCGTTTAGACCAAAGTTAACCCTGAACGAATTTTTCGGCGGCGGAGCGGAGGGCGACCATGTCTTTCTCGTCGCGTGCCTCGGTGTAGGCCCGCACTACCGGCTCAGTGCCGGAGAGGCGGAAGCACACCCACGATCCGTCGTCGAGGATCAGTTTGAGCCCGTCGGTGCGCACGATCTGCGTGACCTTGCGGCCGCCGAGTTCAGCGGGATCCTTCTTCAATTCTTCAGTGAACGCGGCTTTGCGCTGCGGGGTCAAGTGGAAGTTCTCGCGAACGGGGTAGTAGGAACCAACCTTGGCAAACAGCTCTTTGAGCTGGCGGCCGATGCTCTTGCCGCGAGCAGCGACCATCTCGGTGACGAGGAGTCCGGCGATGATGCCGTCCTTCTCAGGCACGTGGCCGCGGATGGTAAGACCGGCGGATTCTTCTCCGCCGATGGCGATCTTGTCGGCAATGATGAGTTCGCCGATGTACTTGAAGCCGACAGGCGTTTCGAAAAGCGGGACCTTGTGATAGTCGGCGAGGGCGTTGATGAGGTTGGTGGTGGCGACGCTCTTGGCAACGCCGTTTTTCCAGCCGCGCGTTTCGACGAGGTAGTCGAAGAGGAGCGCGATGACGTAGTTGGGCTGGATGAAGGTGCCGTCTTCGTCGACGATGCCGAAGCGGTCGGCGTCGCCGTCGGTGGCGATTCCGATTTTGGCGCCAAATTCCTTCATCTTGTCTTTACAGGCACCGAGTAGGTGGTCGTCAGGCTCGGGCGCGTGTCCGCCGAAGAGGACGTCGCGGTAGTCGTGCACGGTGGCGACTTCGACTCCGGCTTCGCGGAGGAGGTGGCAGCTATAGCCGCGGCCTGCTCCCCAGAAGGGATCGAAGACGACCTTGATGTGGGATTTGGCGATGGTCTTGAGGTCAACCAGCTCGCCAAGGCGGTGGAGGAAGCCGGGCTTGACGTCCGCGGTTTCGAAGCCCTTCTCCGGGGTCTCAGGTTTTGGACTGGCAGTCGTAGCCGGATCAAGAGCGTTGATGGCAGCTTCGATCTGTTTGGTGACTTCGGGCAGGGCCGGGGCGCCGTCGTGGGTGGAGAACTTGATGCCGTTGTACTCAGGCGGATTGTGGGAGGCGGTGAAGTTGATGGCGCCTGAGGTTTTGAGGGCGCGCACAGCTTGAGCGATTGCCGGGGTTGGCGCGGCGTCGGGAATGACGATGGGTGTGATTCCGGCAGCGGCGAGGATGCTGGCGGCTTCGGCGACGAAGGATTCGCCGAGGAAGCGCGGGTCGCGGCCGACGAGAACGCGATGGGGCTCAGGCTGGGTCTTGACGTAAGCGGCGATGCCCGCGATCGCGAGGCGAATGTTGGCCAACGTAAATTCGTCGGCAACGATGGCCCTCCAACCGGAGGTGCCGAATTTGATTGCGGAACTCATGAGATCGTTCTCCTGGGCGGCTCAAAGGCCAGTGAAGGTCAAGGATAAGATGCGGGAGCGGTTTCGCCTCAGGGTCTTGGAATCGAAAGATGTGCAAGGTGGCGTTTTCCGGACGAAAACGCCACTCGGCTGTATCGATTCTGCAAAGTGCAGAGGCGAACCCGCTGGGCCGCAAGGAACATACTGCTACACGAGAGTGAAGTCGGCAAGTTGAAGGAAAAATAAAGGGCCGCGAATCCAATGGTTACGTTGGGGCTGTCAGTTTGATTCGTGGGTAGAAAAATGTGATGAGGCCTGTGGGGCTTTGTCCGTACACTGGACCCTACACCGAACGGAGAATCGAAATGCACGAGCACGGATCGGGCCCGCAGGCGCGAATTGTTCTGACCACGGAGAGCACCCTGGAAGAGGCCAACAAGCTGGGACGCACGCTGGTGGAAGAGCGGCTGGTGGCGTGCGCCACGCTGCTGCCCGTGGTGCAGTCGATTTACCACTGGAAAGAGCAGATCCAGTCTGCGCCAGAGACGATGATGTTGCTGAAGACGAGCACGGAGATGCTGGAACGGCTCGAGAAGAGGCTGAAGGAATTGCACAGCTATCGAGTGCCGGAGTTTCTTGTGCTGCCGGTCGAAAGCGGGAGCTCGGCCTATCTTGAGTGGCTGTTTGGGTCGTTGGCAGGGGCGAAGTAGCCTATTTATCTGTCGTTCAAGCGCGCCTGACCGCCGGCTGCTCTTCATGCTCGGTCTGGTATTCTGGGCTCGGTCGTGATGCGCTGGTTACTGATCGCGCTTCTGGTTTCTGTGGGTGGGCTGCTGCTGGCCGCCGCGGGTGTTGTGCGTCATATACGGCTGCAACGCAAGAGACCAAAAGAAGGTTCGGCCGGGGGGGATGCGGCCGTGCTGAGTACCCGGGAAGAATCCGATTTAGAGTCAGAGAGATAAGGACATCATCGTGGAAAACAGACTGCCGATGGCTTCCGACGTTGCGAACCCCGCCGTCTCGAGTGGGCTGCGCGGTGCTGGAGTGGTTCTGGCGGGAAGCGTGCTGGTTGCGCTGTGCTCGCACATTTCCCTGCCGTTGTGGTTTACGCCGGTTCCGCTGACGCTGCAACCCTTCGCGGTGCTGCTGCTTGGCCTGGTGCTGAGCCCGAGGCTGGCTGCGGCGACATTGGGTGCGTATCTGCTGGAAGGTGCGGCAGGATTGCCGGTGTTTGCGCCGGGACTTGCTCTTGGGGCCGGGATGGCTCACTTGCTGGGGCCGACGGGCGGATACCTGATGTCTTACCCAGCAGCGGCGGCGCTGGTGAGTTGGCTGCGACGTGGTTTGACGCGTGGCTTCACGGGAGCAGTGCTGAGCGCGGCGGCCGGAAATGCGTTGATACTGCTGTGCGGGTTTGTGTGGCTGACGGTGTGGACGCACGCGGCCCCTGGTTCCGCATTCGCCCTGGCGGTACTTCCCTTCCTGGCCGGTGACGCGCTGAAGGTTGTAGCGGCGGCGAGTATTGTGAGCGGGCTGGACCGTATCAAGCGGAATCGATAGCCGTATCCTGAGAGAGACGGGCACAAGAAGTTTGCCGAAAGGATTGTTGTCTCAAGTGAGCATCACGAGTTCTGGATCTACAGTTTCCAATTCCATCCGGGAGATTTCGATTGCGCACAGCCCGGATTCGGATGACGCGTTCATGTTTTATGGCCTGGCGACGAACAAGGTTCGTGTGCCGGGCTACAAGTTCACGCATACGTTGTGCGACATCGAATCGCTGAACCGGACGGCGCAGAATGAAGCGTTTTACGACGTGACGGCGATCAGCTTCCATGCCTATCCCTACCTGCAGGACAACTATGCCCTGATGGGTTGCGGCGGAAGTGTGGGCGAAGGCTACGGGCCCATGGTGATTGCGCCGCGGCAGATTTCGCCGGAGAGTTTGAAGCGCATCAGGGTGGCTGTTCCGGGAACGCTGACGACGGCTTACCTGGCGTTAAAGATTTTTGACCCGGAGATTGAAACCGAGGTCGTGCCGTTCGATCAGATCATTCCGCAAGTTCTGGCCGGGAAGTATGACGCGGGGCTGATCATTCACGAGGGTCAGCTGACCTATAACCGCAGCGGCCTGCACAAGGTTATCGACCTGGGCGTGTGGTGGCGGGAGACGACGAAGCTGGTGCTGCCGCTGGGTGGAAATGCGATCCGGCGTTCGCTGGGAGCGGAGGCACACGGGATTATTTCGAAGGCCCTGCGTGACAGTATTCAGCATGGACTGGATCATCGCGATCAGGCGCTGGAGTACGCGATGCAGTTTGCCCGCGACCTGGATACGAGCCTGGCGAGCCGATTTGTGAGCATGTATGTAAACGAGCGAACACTGGACTACGGACCGGACGGGCGCGAGGCGATCAGGAAACTGCTGGAGATGGGCTACGAGCGCGGGATTATTCCGATCGAGCCGAAAGTAGAATTTGTGGACTGATGTGTTTCGTTGCGAGACAGGATCCGGGCTGAGGCTCCGGATTTCTTTTTTGGGTCGAATATCTGGGGGCTCCCATATCGGAGGAAATTAGCGCTCACAAGGAATATGCGGACTTCTTCCTGAAGATTTTCTCATGTGTGTCGATGAACTGAAGTATTGAGGGATCCTGATGCTTTTGAGCCGGGATGAGTTGATCGCTGCGTTGTTCCGGGAGACGGATCGAGCGCAGCGGATGAGTACGACGCTGGCAGTGATCTTGTTCGGAATCGATGGATGGGGGGATTTGCGATCGAGATTCGAAGGCTCTGTGCTGGCGGAAGCAGAAGATGTGCTAACGGCGCGGACCGTTCGGCTTTTGCGCTGTTACGACCTGATGGGTCGATGGGGAGACGGGCAGTTTGGACTGGTGTTGCCGGGGTGCAACAGTTTCAACGCAGTTACGATGTCAGACCGGCTGAGTCTTGCCTTGTTCAGCACTGCGGTGAGAGCCGGTGATCGGGATCTAGCTTTCTCAGGATGCTTCGGGGTAGCCGGAAGCGGAGGGCGATCCCCGCTGGTGGTTCTTCGGAATGCGGAGAACGCGCTGACGAGCGCCATGGCACGGGGTATGGGATCGATTGTGCGGAGTTCGTATGATGCAGAGCCAGACCCTGCATCGCTCCTGATGCCGGTGATCCAGGATGGAACTTTGCGCTGGTGAAGATCATCGAGAAGCGGACTGCGGTTCGGTTGCGGCGGTTTCAAGGAATTCCTGAAAGACATCATTGGATAGCAACCGACCCAGCGGAGTCAGACGGACGGTTTCATGATCAGCGATGACCAGGTCGCGGGCTGCGAGCTGGCTCACGGTTTCGAGAGAGCGCGCGACGCGTAGGTTGCCGAATTCGTGGCGAAGGGTGGAGATGGAGACGCCTTTATTGAGTCGAAGACCGAGAAACCATGCCTCTTCGTGTTGGCGATCGGGTGAGAGCCAGGAGGTTTCGGGCGGTTCTGAGCCTTCTGTGTAAGCTGTCAGTTTGTCCGTCGTGGTGAACCGGAGAACGTGGGGCGGTTCGCCTGCTCCGGAGGTTGCGGCGCATTCGCGCAACATGGAGGAGGCGTCGAGGCCCAGGCCCAGGTAGGGGCGGCGATGCCAGTAGCGGAGATTGTGGCGCGACTCGCGATCGGTCCGGGCGAAATTGGAGATTTCGTATTGCGCGAGGCCTGCGGACCCGAAAGCTTCGATCGCATATTCATACATGCGGGCAATGGAGTCGTCCGTGGGGACAACGTCGGCGTGGTAACGCGCGCCGCCCGAGAGGAGTTCCCTTCCCAGACGCGATTCGTCGTCGACTTCGAGCATGTAGACGCTGGCGTGCGGAACCTCGGTTGCGATGAGGGTGGCGATGGACTCCTGCCACGAAGCGAATGTCTGGCCGGGAAGGCCGGCGATGAGGTCGAGGCTGAGGTTGCAAATGCCGGCGGAGCGAAGGCGGGAGAGGTCGTTGAGCACGATGGCTCGGGAGTGAAGGCGGCCTGTGTGGTGCGCTTCGCTGTCGATGAAGGACTGGACGCCTAGGCTGATGCGGTTGACGCCTGCTCGGGTGAAGGCGGCGAGAGTGGCATCGGAGAGCTGGCCGGGAGCGCATTCGATGGTGATCTCGGCATCGGTATCCACAGAGAATCGGGCACGGATGGCCGCGAAGAGCTGGTCGATGAGATCGGGTTCAAGGAGGCTCGGGGTTCCGCCGCCGAGATAAATTGTGTCGACACGCTCAGGCAAATGGGCGCCCAGATTTTCGCTCCATTGATGAGCCTGGTGCATCTCAGTGATCAGGCGCTGGACGTACCGCGCGTGTTCACGAGCGGGAAACACGCCTGAAGCAAAATTGCAGTAAGTACACTTAGAGCGGCAGAAGGGGATGGAGATATAGAGACCGAGCGGGTCGCTATCGAGTACAGCCATATCCAGATTCTTTCATGCCTGCAGGGGACGGCGGGGCTGGTGCAGTTCATGGCCGAGGTTGAGAAGGAGACGCTTTTTTGAAGGCCTGGCCGTCGGTTGCCATTCTCTGGGTTCAGTGTTTCATTTGCGTCGCTCACTGGTTCCTGTACGAGACGTGGGTAGTCTTCTGGTGGCCCATGAGTGCCGGTTCGCTGGTGGCGCTGCGGATAGCGATGACGGTTCTGTCGCTGGCATTTATTCCTGTTTCGTTGTTGAGCTTCCGGTTTTCCAGTCCTGCCGTGCGGATGCTCTACCGCACGACCGCGCTGTGGATAGGGCTGGCAAACTTTTTGCTTGTAACTGCGCTGCTGGCCTGGATTGCGGATTTTGCGCAGAGGCTTGCACTGTCGTCTTCTTCGCGGATATCAGACCGGCCGTATGTTGCGGGCGTGCTGCTGGCGAGCGCGATTGGGACGTCGATCTTCGGTGTGATCAATGCGCGAATGCTGAGAGTTCGAAAGGTCAGCGTAAGGCTGGCGAGATTACCGGAAGCCTGGCGAGGACGACGGGCACTGCTGATTTCGGACATGCACCTGGGACATGTGAACGGAGCGGAGTTTGCGAAACGAGTCGCGGCAGAGGCTCGGGATCTGAAGCCGGAGATTGTCTTCATTGCCGGCGATCTGTTCGATGGAAGCAAGGTGGATGCAGCGAAGATGCTGGCGCCATTGAGGGAGATGAGGCCGCCGCTCGGTATCTTCTTCGTCGGCGGAAATCACGAGGAGCATGGCGGGGCGGCCAAATTCGAGGCTGCCGTCAGGGCAGCCGGCATTCGCGTTTTGCACAACGAATGTGTGACGGTGGACGGAATGCGGATTGTTGGGGTGCCGTATGGGCCAGCCGCATATCCGCTGCATATGCGAGCCTTCCTGGAGGAGCTCCACCTGAAAAATGGGCCGGCGAGCATCCTGCTCAACCACGTGCCCAACAGGCTGGCTATCGCCGAGCATGCGGGAGTGAGCCTGCAGCTTTCGGGACACACCCATGGGGGCGGACAGTTGGTACCCTTCAACTTCATCACGCGGCGGGCATTCGGGGAGTTTACCTACGGATTGCACGGGTTTGGCGAGATGCAGGTATACACGTCGAGCGGCGCGGGAACGTGGGGTCCGCCGATGCGGGTGGGGACGAACGCAGAGATCGTGTTGCTCACTTTCGCATAGACGTGATTTGATAATCCTTCCTCTTGAAGAGAATGCTGAACTGACTCGAAAGGCAAGGATGATGAACTCCAAAAGAAAACGCTTTCACGTACTCCTGGCTATGGCTTGTTTATTGACGTGCGCGGCGCGGGCACAACAGGGAAACCCGGATTCGCGTTCGGAGGCGCAGAAGGCGACCGAATTTCCGACTGTGCTATACGGCGCGGCTTACTACAACGAGTACATGCCGGGAGATCAGGATGCGCGGCTGACCAAAGACATCGAGCTGATGAAGGCGGCCGGGCTGAACGTCGTGCGGATGGGCGAGTCGACGTGGAGCCTGTGGGAGCCGGAAGACGGCAAATTCGAGTATGCGTGGATGGACCACATCGTGGACGCGATGGGCAAGGCGGGGATCAAGGTGATTCTGGGGACGCCTACGTATTCGATTCCTGCGTGGATGGCGCATCAGCATCCGGAGATTCTGGCGGACCGGATTCCTCCGGGGCAGTTTGGCGGCAAGGCCGTGCCGAGCGTGTACGGATTGCGGCAGAACATGGATACGGATTCGCCTGCCTACCGGTTTTATGCGGAGCGGCTGATCCGGCACATCGTTGCGCACTACAAGGACAATCCGACGGTGATTGGATGGCAGCTCGACAACGAGACGTCGAGTTATGAAGCTGCGAATCGCGATGTGTTTATTGGATTCCAGCACTACCTCGAGAAGAAGTTTGGAACGCCGGAGGCGCTGAGCAAGGCCTGGTTTCTCAACTACTGGGGCGAGGACCTGCACAGATGGGAAGATCTGCCGACGCGCGAGGGGACGATCTCGACGAGCTACAAGCTGGAGTGGACGCGGTGGAGCCAGATGCGGGTGACAGATTTTCTGCGCTGGCAGGCGGCGCTGGTGCGCGAGTGTGCGGGCGCGCGGCAGTTTGTGACGACGGACTACGGCGGCATGACGAGACACGACGTGAATGAGGAAGCGATTGCCGAGTCGCTGGATATTCCTGCGGACAACATCTATCACGGGACACAGGAGCACTACGACGGCGCGACCCAGGGATTCCAGGGGGATTTCACGCGATCTCTAAAGCATGGGAATTACCTGGTGACGGAGACGAATGCGCAATCAACAGACTGGTCGTCGGCATTCCAGTATCCGCCGTATGACGGGCAACTGCGGGAAGACGTGTACACGCATCTGTCGAACGGCGCGGATATGGTGGAGTACTGGCATTGGGCTTCGATCGCGGCGGGACAGGAGACGTACTGGAAGGGAATCCTGTCGCACGATCTGGAACCGAACCGGATGTATGCGGAGATGAGCAAGACAGCGCATGAGCTGGAGAAGATTGGTCCGCACCTGGTGGGGCTGAAGATCAAGAGCGATGTGGCGATTCTGTGGAGTCGCGATTCGGCGAATGCGATCGGCTTTATGCCGTTCACGTCGAATGCTTCGATGCCCTGGGAGCCCGGTCGTGCGACCGCGGGATACGACTCGCTGGTACACCAGATACATCGCGCGCTCTACGACTTGAACGTGAGCACGGATTTCGTGTTCCCGGAGACGAAGGATTTTTCGGCGTATAAGGTGCTGATTGTGCCGGCGCTGTATATCGCCGATGATGCGCTGCTGGAGCGGATTGCAGATTACGTAAAGGGCGGCGGGCATGTGGTGATGACGTTCAAGAGCGGATTTGCGAATGAAAACTCCGCAGTCCGATGGGTAAGAGCGCCAGGTCCTTTGCGCGAGGCCGCGGGGTTCAGCTACCAGGAATTCTCGAATCTGGAGAAGCCGCTGGCACTGAAGGGCGATCCGTATCAGACGGGTGCGGAAAACAAGGCGAGCCACTGGGCGGAGTTTCTGATACCGGAGCATGCGAAGGTGGTGGCGACCTACGATCATCCGTTCTTTGGGAAGTGGCCGGCGATTACTGAGAACCAGTTTGGCTCGGGGACGCTGTTGTATGAGGGTACGTATCTGTCAGACGCGCTGCAGAAGGCTGTGCTGAAACGCGCGCTGGAAGGAGCCGGCTTGACGGGACCTGATCAGCCGTTGGCGGCGAGTGTGCACGTGAGGCATGGAGTGAATCGGATGGGAAAGCGGATTCACTACTACTTCAACTACTCGGGTGCGGAGGTAAAGCCGGCGTATTCGCATGAAGCCGGAACGAATCTTCTGGACGGGAAGACTGTCTCGAAAAACGGGGTGCTGGCGATCGGGCCCTGGGATGTAGCGATCGTGGAGGAGAGGTAGGGGAGAAGGCGTTTCCGGGTTGCCTGAATTCTGCTTCTGATTCGCGAGACAGAGTAAAGACTGCCTATTCTACACCCCATCCAGGCCGTGCTCGGACCCGCGGAATTGCACCCTCTATCCGTATGAATCAATGAGGTTTGCAAGGCATCGTATCGTCATCGGCGATCTCAGCAAACGGACAACCTTCACTCGAGAGGCCGGCATCCCACGATGTCAGCCAGCGTTACGTACTCGAAAGATGTGCAGCGCGGCTCAGGAGCAAGTTGTATGGCAAACACACAAGGTGGGACAGGTTCGACCAGTGGAATGAAGAGCGACAAGGACCGCGATATGAATCAGCAGAGCGGCCAAGGGCAGCCCTCGCAACAGAGCGGCAAGAAGGACGATCAGAACCAGGGCAATCAGGGCAACCGTGGCGGGACAACGCAGTCGGGCAGCGGAAGCGGCTCGCAGCACTCCGGCAGCGGCGCCAGCAACCCGAATCCATCGAAGGGGAATACCGGGACGAGCGGCGGGCAGTATTCCGGCGGCTCGGGCGGAACGGGCGGCAGCGATCGCTGATTGCAACTGATGACGCCGTTCGATGACGGCCTCTCGAACTAACTGAAAAAGGCCCACGGCTCTCAAAAAGAGCGTGGGCCTTTGTGCGTCTGGAGCTGCTATTGGTGATGCAGGCATCACAGGCGGCGACGTGCTGATTGGCTATGATCAGTTCTTCCGGAGGATTCGCTTGACCGCCTTTTCCCATTCGATTCCCGATACCGATCTCAAAACCAAAAGCAACGTCATTCGCACGCGGCTGCATGGGGTGGAGCTGCTGTTCAATTCGCGCCTGAACAAAGGGACCGCGTTCAGCGAACAGGAACGCGATATGTTCGGGCTGCATGGATTGCTGCCACCGCACATCGGGACGCTTGAGGATCAGCGTGAACGACGGAAGCGGGTGCTCGATTCGCGCGACACGTGTTTTGGCAAGTACAGCAACATGCGCGACCTCGAAGACAACAATGAAACGCTGTTCTACTCGATGATCGAGCACTACACGGAAGAGTTGCTGCCGATCGTCTATACGCCGGCTGTGGGCGAGGGATGCCAGCGATTCTCGGAGATTTGGCGACGGCCGCGCGGGCTGTTTATCAGCTATCCGAATCGCGAGAGGATCGATCAGATTCTCTCCGACAAGCGCTATGACGAGGTGCGCTGCATCGTGGTGAGCGATGGAGAGCGCATTCTGGGGCTCGGCGACCAGGGCGCGGGCGGGATGGGAATTCCGATTGGGAAGATGGCGCTATACACGGCACTCGGTGGAATTCCGCCGGAGCATTGCCTGCCGGTGCTGCTGGATGCGGGGACGGACAACGAGAGTTTACTGAAAGATCCGATTTACATCGGATGGCAGCATCATCGCGTGCGCGGGCAGGAGTATGACGATTTCGTGGAGGCGTTTGTGACCGCAGTGGAGAAGCGGTGGCCGCACATTCTGCTGCAGTGGGAGGATTTTGCAGGCACGAATGCGGCGCGGCTGCTGGAGCGCTATCGCGACCGGCTGTGCACGTTTAACGACGATATCCAGGGAACGGCGGCCGTCACGACGGCTACGTTGCTGGCTGCGGTGCATGCGACAGGTGTGCCACTGTCGCAGCAGACGATTGCGATGTTTGGAGCGGGAGCAGCGGGGATCGGGATCATCAATCTGATGACGGAGGCGATGAAGGAAGACGGCTTAAGCGAAGAGCAGGGGCGGAGGCGGATTTATGCGTTTAACCGGTACGGGCTGCTGGTGGAAGGAGCACGAGGAATCAAGGAGAGTCAGCAACACCTCGTACGCAAGCGGTCGGATATTGATGGTTGGACGCTGGACGGTGGCGAGGATGTTTCCCTGCTCGACGTGATGCGCAACGCGAAGGTGACGGTGCTGGCGGGCGTGTCGGCGCAGGCTGGGGCGTTTACCGAGGATGTTGTTCGCGAGATGGCGGGGCACACGGAGCGCCCGATCATCTTTCCGCTGTCTAATCCAACGTCGAAGGCTGAAGCGGCTCCGGCGGATCTTCTGCGATGGACCAATGGACGGGCGCTGGTGGGCACGGGAAGTCCGTTTCCCCCGGTGGAGATCGGTGGGAAGGTAACGAGGGTTTCGCAGGTGAACAACTCGTTCATCTTTCCGGGGCTCGCGTTGGGGATTCTGGTTTCGCAGGCACGCCGGGTGACGGATGGGATGATCATGGCGGCTGCGAAAGCACTCGCTGGACTATCGCCGTCGCGCGCGGATAGCAGCGCACCGTTGCTGCCGGCGATCGGAGAGTCGCGCAGGGTAGCAATGGTGGTCTCAGAGGCCGTGGCGCGACAGTCAATCTCGGAAGGTGTTGCAGGCATTGAGAATGACGCGAGCTTATCGGAGCGGATCGGCGAGTATGCGTGGAATCCAGTGTATGTGCCTTACGAGCTGGTTGAGCTTTCGCGTTCCACTGACACACCTTAGCGACGGAAAGCGACCTGGATACAGCGCGTGCCCGGCCTTTGTTGGTAGTATGGTGGGCGCCAAGATAAACGTTTTACCAACGAGGGAAATATGAAGCACACAGCCTTGCGTGCCGGTGTTCCGGCAATTCTATTTTTAGGCTTTGCCTGCATGACGCAGTTGGGAGCGGCGCAGCCTCCGCAACACAAGCCGCACCCCACGGGACCGTGGATGAACACGAGCCTCTCGCCAGATGAGCGCGCCGACCTGGTGGTGAAAGAGATGACGCCGGACGAGAAGATCGCGCTGCTGCACGGCGTGGGGATGCCGACGGACGATCCGGTGACTCCGGAAAATGCGCCTTCCAATCGCGGAGTGGGCTATGCGGTAGGCGTGCCGCGGCTGGGCATTCCCGGTATCGATATGAGCGATGCGGCGTACGGCGTGCGATCGAGCGGCGTGAACGGACGCTACTCCACAGCTCTTCCCGCGAACGTGGCAGCGGCTTCGAGCTGGGACGTGGATGCGGCGTACGAGTATGGTGCATTGATCGGCCGTGAGCTTCGCGCGCAAGGCTTCAACATGACGCTGGGTGGAGGCGTGAACCTGACGCGCGACCCGCGCAACGGTCGCACTTTCGAGTATCTTGGCGAGGATCCGGTGCTGGCGGGAACGCTGGTGGCCCGGCTGATCCAGGGAACGCAATCGCAGAACGTGATTGGCGACATTAAGCACTACGCGTTGAACGACCAGGAGAGCGGCCGCAACGCAGTGGATATCACCATCAGCAAGCGTGCTGCGCGGGAGAGCGATCTGCTTGCCTTTGAAATTGGCGTGGAGAAGGGACAGCCAGGCGCAGTGATGTGTTCGTATAACCGCGTGAGTGGCGACTTTGCCTGCGAAAACCAATGGCTGTTGACGGACGTGCTGAAGAAGGCGTGGAAGTTTCCAGGGTTTGTCCTTTCAGACTGGGGTGGAACCCACAGCGCTGTGAAAGCGTCCGCTGCGGGACTGGACAACGAGCAGCCGGGCCGGTTCTTCTTCGAAAAGAAGTTCAAGGAGGCACTGGATGCGGGCAAGATTCCGCAGGCAGAACTCGACGATCATGTGCATCGCATTCTGCGCAGCATGTTTGCCGATGGCGTTATCGATCATCCCCGTCAACGGTCGGTGATCGATCCGTTTGTTGGATTTGAGACAGCGCGCAAGATCGAAGAGGGCGGGATTGTTCTGCTGAAGAATGAGAAGGCAGCGCTGCCTTTGAGCGCTGCGAAGCTGCGGACAATTGCCGTGATCGGATCGCACTCGGATGTGGGCATGATTTCCGGCGGCGGCTCGGCGCAGGTGGATCCGATCGGCGGCAACGCGATCAAGCCTGCAGGACAGGGCCCGACGCACTGGATGGAGGAAATCTGGTTCCCGACTTCGCCATTGAAGGCGATCCAGGCGCGGGCTCCGCGAGCGACGGTTAAGTACGACGCGGGCACCGATCCGGCTGCGGCTGCCGCAGCGGCGAAGGGCGCGGATGTTGCCATAGTGTTCGCATACCGCTGGGCGAGCGAAGGAATGGATCTGAAAGACCTGACGCTGCCGCATAACCAGGATGCGATTATCTCGGCTGTTGCGGAGGCAAATCCGCATACGATCGTGGTGCTGGAGACAGGCAATCCGGTCACAATGCCGTGGGTGGACAAGCCGGCGGCGATTCTGGAGGCATGGTTTGCAGGTAGCGATGGCGCCAGTGCGGTTGGGAATGTGCTTTTTGGAACAGTGAACCCGAGCGGGAAGCTGGTGAATACGTTCCCGAAGAGCGAGGCGGACCTGCCGCATCCGAAGATCACGATGCCTCCACCGGCGTCGTCGGGCTTTGATGGCGCGGCTACACCGGAGAAATGGGCAGCGGGATTGCCTCCTTTCCCGATGGCGTATGACGAGGGCGTGAAGGTCGGCTACAAGTGGTACGACGCGGAGAACAAGAAGCCGCTGTTCCCGTTTGGATTCGGGCTTTCGTATACGACCTATCGCTATTCGGGCTTGAAGGTGACGCCGGGCGAGAAGGTGACGGTGACGTTCACGGTTACCAACACCGGTTCGCGCGAAGGCGCAGAGATTGCCGAGGTCTATGCGGGATTGCCGGCCGCCGCGCAGGAACCACCGAAGCGACTGGTAGGCTTTACGCGCGTGAAACTGAATCCAGGAGAGAAGAAGAACGTGACGGTGGAGATTGAGCCGAAATATCTGTCGATCTTCGACGAGCAGAAAGATGACTGGTCACTGTTGCCGGGCGACTACTCGATTATGGTGGGTGGTTCGTCGGATAATCTGCCGCTGAAGGGAACGGTGAATCTGAAGTAGCTCATACCAATCGTGATTACTCCCAGGCCCGAAAACACGGACCTGGTGCACTCAACTTAGTGGCGGATCCGACATTCGGATTCGCCATTTTGTTTTAGTCAGGATTTTTCGAGGAGTTTGGGATTGGTTTTGTCGAATTTGAGGATGAGTTCGCCAAACAGGGTGTTGGCCCAGGCGAACCAGTCGCGGGTGAACTTTGCGGGGTTGTCCTTGTTGAAGCTCTCGTGCATGAAGCCGGTGCCGGCGTGCGTGCTCTTGAGCCATGCGAGGCATTGGCGCTGCTCGCTGTCGTCGTTGGTGGTGAGTGCACGGATGACGATGGCCATCGGCCAGATCATGTCCTGCCCGATGTGGGGGCCACCGATGCCCTCGGCTGCGGTGCCGCGGAAAAAGCAGGGATTGGCTTCGCTGAGAACGAAGCGGCGGGTAGCGAGATAGGTTGCGTCGTTCTCGGTGCAGGTTTCGAGATAAGGCATCCCGAGGAGACTGGGAACATTGGCGTCGTCCATGCAGAGGGCGTTCCCGAATCCATCGATCTCGTATGCCCAGATTTCGCCGGCGGCGGGGTGGCGCGTGTGGGCGTGGGCATCGAGGGCGGATTTGATTTCAACGCGCAGACGGCTGACCTGCGATGCGGCGGTACTGTCGTGCGCGATTTCGGTAAGCATCTCTTCGATTCGATCGAGAGTTCTCACGGCGAAAAAGTTGCCGGGAATATTGAGCGGGTAGATGCAGGAGTCGTCGGAAGGCCGAAAGCCGGAGTGAATAAGCCCGATGGGGCGGGCAAGGTTGCCGAAGCCGTCTTCACTGAGCGTGTCATAAGGCGTTTCCGCTTTGCGCTGGAAATGATACGGGCCGCGGGATGTCTTGCGCTGCTGGGCGGAGAACGTCTCAAGGATGGTGTGCATGGCGCGTGCCCATTCTTCTCCGAAAGGACTGGTGTCATGGGTGAGACGCCAATACTCGTGCGCAAGACGAACGGGGTAGCAGAGCGAGTCGACTTCCCATTTGCGTTCGCCTACACCGGGCTTCATATCGGTATGGTCGGTCTTGCTCCACTTGAGCGGCTCGTGTGTGGAGAGGTCGGGCATGAAGGCGTTGGCGTAGGGATCGGCGAGGATGCAGAGTGTCTGGCGGCGGATGACGCCTTCGATGAGGCGGGCGAGGTCTGGGTCTGAAGTGATGAAGGGCAGATAAGGCCAGACTTGCGCGGAAGAGTCACGCAACCACATTGCCGGGATGTCGCCGGTAACGACGATGGTGTCGGGGCCGGTTGGGCCGTTCTTAAACGTAACGGTCGTGTCGAGGGTGTTGGGCAGGCAGTTAGAGAAGAGCCAAGCGAGCTCGGGGTCGCGCATTTTTGCTGAGACCGATTCGATGGCGCCGTCCACGGCTTTGCTGCGGAAGCGGCGGGCGGAGGGTGCTGGCCGCTTGGAGCTGAAATTGGATTGTGCGAAAACGCCATTGGGGACGAGAGCGGAGGAAGCGATGAGGGCGGATGAGCCGCTGACAAATTGGCGGCGGGAGATGCCGAACCCAGAGGTCATTGATTGCTCGCTGTTCATAGTTGTAATAGGAAGTCTGAAAGGCTAACCGGTGACAATGGCACGCTGGATCTCGAAGATCTGCTTGAGACCGGCTCCGGCCAGGTCGATGAGTGCATCGAGTTCACGACGCGAGAAACTTCCCTTCTCCGCGGTGGCCTGGGTTTCGATGAGACCGCCGTCAGCCGTCATCACGACGTTCATATCGACTTCGGCCTGCGAATCCTCCTCGTAGCAGAGATCGAGAAGGGGCGTGCCGCCGAGGATGCCTACCGAGGTTGCGGCAACAAGCTGCTTCAAGGGCGACTGCTTTAGCGTTCCCGCTTTCACCAGAGCATTGAGGGCTATCGCGAGCGCCACGGCTGCGCCGGTGATGGCTGCGGTGCGCGTGCCGCCGTCTGCCTGGATCACGTCGCAGTCGAGGATGATGGTACGTTCGCCCAGTGCCTGCATATCGACCACCGAGCGAAGGCTTCGACCGATGAGGCGCTGAATTTCGTGGGTGCGGCCGCCAATCTTGCCGCGCTCGCTCTCGCGGGGCGTGCGTGTGACGGTGGAGCGAGGCAACATGGAGTACTCGGCGGTGACCCATCCGCGGCCGGAGTTGCGCAACCAGCCCGGCACTCCCTGCTCGATGGTGGCATTGGTCAGGACGCGTGTATTGCCAAGAGTGACGAGGACGGAGCCTTCCGCGGTCTGCACGAAATCTGGGATGAGAGAGAGGGGGCGGAGCTGATCGGGATTTCGATCTCCGGGACGGAAGAAGCGTGAAGGAGCAGGGCCGTTCATAGCGCGATTGTACGGGAACGGGCCGGGACGTCCTGGAAGCGCCATTTCGGGAAGGACCAAGATGGGAATTGCAGGACTGAGGTGGGCGAAGTGCTTTTGTTGCTTAGAGTTATTCGATCAGAGCGAGGCGATGCAATCCGATTCGGGAAAACCTGTGCTGGTTCGAAACGAGACAGAGCGAGCCTGAATTCGATTGCAAGTCATTCATTGGTTTTCATTTAGATCAACTGTCCTGATTTGGCACGCTACGTGTAATGAACAGGGGCAAAGGGTTGCGGTAATTTCCCAGACTGAATGGAAGGATCAAACGATGAACCTGCTTGAGCAGTTGCCGGAGTTGGGACAGGAAGAACAGACACGCGTGGACAAAGTGGTTGCAACGCTGAACGCGATCGGAAGCCATAGCGAGACGGTTGCCGAAATCGCGCACGATGCTCGCAACATGGTGACCGCATTAGAGCTTTATTGCGAACTGCTTCAGCAACCGGGAGTACTTGCGGAACCCTTCCTTCACTACGGCGGAGAGCTGCGGCTCGTGTCGGCCGCAAGCCGGCGCCTCGTCGAAAAGCTGATGGGAGGGCAGTCAGTCGATTCGAGCGAGGGTGCATCGGCGAGCGATCCGGCGATCCCCTCCACGAAGAGCCCTCGGCCGGCTCGATGGAAGAGCATTCCTGCCGAACCCATTAAGAATCTCGCCGAGGAGTTGTTGGCCAACCGCAATCTGCTGGCCTCGCTGGTGGGACCTACAGTTGCACTCACGGTGGACGTTCAGGGCGGAGCAATGCCGGTCCGGATGACATCGGAAGATCTCACGCGGATCCTCGTCAACCTGGCGAAGAACTCGTCGGAAGCGATGTCAGGAGTGGGCAGGATTCACATCTCTCTCAGGGAAAGCAGTGGTGAGCCGGACAACAGCCCGTGGGTAACGATCAATGTGGAAGACAACGGCCCGGGTTTGTCAGGCCCGATACTCGAGAAGATCTTCGAAGCGGAACCTGTGATCAGGACGGAAGACCCAATGATTGGGGGGTGGCCGATGGCCCATCGCGGACTGGGGCTTTCGATTACGCGCTCGATTGTGGTGGCTGGGGGGGGGATGATTCACGCCGCGAACCGCGATCCGGTGGGAGCCTGCTTCCAGATCGAACTGCCGGTTCGGGCCTGATCGTTCACAGACTAGCTTCTTGATAACTCTCCACTTCGAAACAATCGTGATCTGGCCCACATAGCCAGAGTGAACGAGGCGTCTATCATGCTACCGACGTTCTATTGCTCGCAGGAAATGGATATTCAACATCAGAGTACGACCGCTCTGTCAGGGCTTCATGTGCTGGTAGTCGATGAGGACGAAGCCTCACGATCAGCCTGTGTCGAGATCGCAAGGACGCTGGGGTACAAGGCGGAACATGTCTCCAAAATGGGACGAGTGCGATCAACTCTCGCCTTATTTCCCACCGACATTCTGCTCGTCGATATTTCATCTCGCGGCGACAGAAGTCTCGAAACAGTGGCGGAGGTTCACGCACTCTTTCCGCGCGTTTCGATCATTGCAATGGCTCCGGTCAATTCGGCAACAGCAGCACTGGCAGCCCTGCATTGCGGAGCGGTCGATTACCTCAATAAGCCGTTCACCCTGGACGAACTTGCTTCCTCGCTGGAACGAGCGGGCGTGAATCGCCATATCAATAGCGAAACTCAGAAGCTGCGCGAACGTTTGAAGCTTCAAGATGGGCTTGGCCGGATGATCGGGCGCTCTCCGCAAATGGAGAAGCTCTATCGCATCCTGGCCAAGGTGGCGCAATCCACGCATCCGGTGCTCATTCTTGGTGAGAGCGGCACCGGCAAGGAAATGGTGGCGCATACGATCCATGCGTTCGGTCCCAATGCGGCCAAGCCCTTCCTTCCTGTGGACTGCGGTTCTCTGGTGCCGACCCTGGTGGAGAGTGAACTCTTTGGCTATGTCAAAGGAGCATTTACGGGGGCTAATCACTCCAAGGAAGGGCTGCTTGTTTCTGCAGGTGGCGGTACGGTGTTCCTCGACGAGATTGGCGAACTCACGCTCGACCTGCAGGCGAAACTCTTGCGGGCACTGCAGGAGAAAGAGGTACGCCCGGTTGGTTCAACCCAGCGCATTCCAATCAAGGCGCGGATCGTGACCGCGACCAATCGGGATCTGTCCGCAATGGTGGAACGGGGCGCATTCCGCAAGGACTTGTACTACCGACTGAATGTAGTTAACCTTCGTCTCCCCGCTCTGCGGGATCGCAAGGACGACATTCCGCTGCTGGTAGCGCACTTTCTGAACAAGGTGCATCGTGAACACCCGGGAAAATTCAGCATCCATGACGCTGCCCTGCGCGTGATGATGCAATACGACTGGCCCGGCAATGTGCGTGAGCTTGAGAACGCCGTTGAATGCGGCGTGACAATGGCCTCCGGAGGCGAGGTGCAGATTGGGAATCTGCCCACGCAGTTGCAGAATCTGGCGCTGGCTCATCTGCATGAAAAGAAGACGTGCGTGCAAACAGACGGGGCTGCGCCAACGAAGCGTGTTGCTCCGCTGGCAGTGCAGGAGCGTCATGCGATCTTCGAAGCGTTACGCATAACCGATGGCGACAAATTGAAGGCCGCTGAGCTTCTGGGGATTGGAAAGACGACGCTCTACCGCAAGCTGAAGGAATATGAAGCGGACGATGCGCTTCGCACGAATTAAGCCTGACAGACACATAGGAAGAGAACTGAGGAGTTGCCATGACCATTCTGATTGTGAGTGGAATTGAAGGTGTGCGCAATTGTGCGGAGGTCGTTTCAAAGCAACTTGGAATGACAGTGGAGTTTGCAAGCGGCCGTCGCGAGGCGGTGGATGCCTTGCGCCATAGGGAATTTGCAGCGGTGGTCGTGGATGAGACGCTTGCTGAGTGCGATCCGGAGGCGGCGGAGGCCATCTGGGAACGCGCCGGACTGGCAATCCCGATGCAGATCAATTTCGCTCTGGCAGGGGCGGCACGCATTATCCGCGAGATCCGGGCGGCGCTGCAGCGCCGATTGAGAGAGCAGGCAGCAGCCCGTCGCGCGGCACGCGAGGACATTGATTCGGAATTGAAGAACACAGTCAGCGGACTGTTGTTGCAGTCGCAACTCGCGCTGGCCGAGCGCGGCCTTCCCATGCACATCGTGCAGAAGCTGCGTATGGTTGAGGATCTTGCGGGAAAGCTTCGATTGCAGTTGGCAGCGGTACCTCAACTCAAGCCCGGAGAGTGACAAAGATACCCCCTTCGCGCATGACAGAATGCGCAAGAGCCAGCGTAAAGGGTAAACACGTTTGCCTGGCGGGTGATGCCGTAAGCTGAATGACTATGAAGGATACGGCCGTTCTGCTGATCGACTGCCCGGACCGCAAAGGGCTGGTTGCCCGCGTGTCAGGCCTGCTCTACGAGCACGGAGCAAACATCCTGCATGCCGATCAGCATCAGGATCATGATCTCGGGAAGTTCTTCATGCGGGTGGAGTGGTCGCTGAATGCCGGCGGAAGCGGCGATGCGTCCAGTTCGTCATCCGGATTTGACCTGGTGAAGTTTAGCAAAGCCTTTACCCCGATCGCGGCGGAGCTCGGAATGCATTGGCAGATCGGTGTCATGAATCTTCCGACCAGGGTTGCGCTGTTCTGCTCGCAATACCTGCACTGCGTGGCCGATCTGCTGCACCGCTGGCAATCGCGGGAGCTACACTGCGAAATTCGCGTGATTGTGTCGAACCATCGCGAAGTGGAAAAGCTCGCGGCCTACCATGGGATTCCGTTCGAGCATGTGGCGGCGAGTGCTGCAATGCGGGCCGAGGCCGAGGGGCGGCAGCTTCGGATTCTTGAGCAATATGGGATTGAGCTTGTGGTGCTGGCGCGATACATGCAGATTCTGTCGCCTGATTTTGTGGCGAAATATCCAGCCGCAATCATCAATGTGCATCATTCGTTTCTGCCTGCATTCATCGGAGCAAAGCCCTACCATGCGGCACACGCGCGGGGCGTGAAGCTGATTGGCGCGACCAGCCACTATGTGACGGAGGTGCTGGATGATGGTCCGATCATTGAGCAGGACGTGTCGCGGGTCTCGCATCGAGACCAGGTGGAGGACCTCGTAGCCCAAGGCCGTGACCTGGAGCGGCTGGTGCTTTCGCGTGCAGTGAAATGGCACCTTGACCGGCGGATTCTTTCCTACGGGAACAAGACTGTGGTGTTTGACTGAAAACCGGTCAGGGATCAGAGGTTGCGGCGCGTGACATCGTCGATCTTCCCCGCAGTTGTATTGGAATCTTGAACAACTACTCCACCAATGCGTCGGCGATGCCGAGATGGCGGTCCAGGGCGTCGATGCCGAAATCAATCTCCTCTTTGGTGACGATCAGAGGCGGAGCGATGACGAAGTGGCTGATCCATGCTTGCTGGGCAACGCCGTCGGCCATCATCTTGGCGGCGATCTGATCCACGACCATCGGCTTGCCTTCCACCTTGTCGCGCATGGTGTTGAAGGGCTGCTTTGTTGTTCGGTTCTTCACCAGTTCGACAGCGAAGAAAAGGCCTAAGCCGCGGACGTCGCCGATGGATGGATGCTTCTCTTTCAGGACCTCGAGCTTCTGGCGGACGTACGGCTCGAGTTCGGCGGCGCGTTCGACGAGTTTCAACCGCTGCATCTCTTCGATAGTCGTCGCCGCAGGGCCGAGGGTGATGGGATGCGCCTCGTAGGTGTGGCCGTGGGAGAAATAGCGGTCTTCGAAGTGATCGGCAAGTTTTTTGGTGGTCGCGCAGAGGCCGAGGGGTACGTATGCCGATGTGATTCCCTTCGCGGTGACGAGGATGTCGGGCTTCACGCCCCAGTGATCGACGGCGAACCACTTGCCGGTGCGTCCCCAGCCGCTCATGACCTCGTCGGCGATCATCAGGACATCGTGGCGGTCGCAGATCTCGCGGAGGCGGGGGAAATATTCCGGCGGCGGAATGAGAACGCCGTTGGTACCGACGATGGGTTCTACGATGATGGCGGCTACGTCGCTCTCGTTTTCGATCATGTGCTCGATGTAATCGACGCAGGCCACGTTGCAACCGGGGTAGGTGTGTTTGATGGGGCACTTGTAGCAGTTGGTCTCGGGCGCGAAGGCGACGTGCTGGCCCTTGCCGGCGGGTTCCATGGCCCAGCGGCGCGGATCACCCGTAGCGGCGATGGAGCCCATGGTTGAGCCGTGGTAGGAGCGGTAGCGCGAGATGATTTTGCTTTTGCCGGTGACCATGCGGGCGATTTTGAAGGCGGCCTCATTAGCCTCGGTACCGCTGGTCGCGAAGAAAAACTTCTCAAGACCCGCGGGCAGGACTTCAAGAAGCTTCGCGCTGAGGCGGGCGCGCGCTTCGGTCGCATAGACAGGTCCGACGAAGGCGAGGTCGCGCGCCTGCTGTGCAATGGATTCAACGACTGCGCGATTCTTGTGGCCAAGGTTGACGCACATGAGCTGCGCGCTGAAGTCGAGGTAGCGCTTCCCTGCTCCGTCGGTGATCCAGCAGCCCTCCGCGTCGGTGATGTAGAGCGGCTTCCATGTCTTCTGGACGCGCCAGGTCCCGTAGTTGGTCTGGCGGGTGAAGTTGCTGATTTCGTCGGCGGTGAACTGTGTGGGAGGAAGGAGGGTGTCGGACATTAGGACCTCTCGCAGGTGTTCCACTCATGCTACGGCGTGGGGGAGCTTCTCGCTACTAGCTTCTAGCTCGTAGCCCTGATCCCAGGCTTCAGCTAACCTTCCGCGGCAGTCTACCGATAAGGACCCTTTGCCTTAGCTATCCATTCGGGGTCCTGCTCATTCAGAACATCGGCTGCGTCAATCGAGTGGCACCCTCGATCGATCAGCTGAGTCAGTAGCCTGCGCGCACTTCATCGGTTCAGGAGTTGACCACGCCTCGTCGATTTCCGGAGGCGTAGCGGAGGCCTCGTATAGGTCCTGCGCCACCTTCTTCACTTGCAGCACTAGTCGCCTCCCGACAATTCCTCACTCAGTTCATTCAGGGGATCAGGGTGTGGTTGCAGCCACCACAGGCAGGCTGATGTAGCTGGCGTGTTCGGGGGCATGCCAGATACGCTGCGTTGCTTTCTGGAAGTCCTGCGGTTGGGCGGTGAAAATGTTGGGAACGAATTTCTGCGGGTTGCGGTCGTAAAGCGGAAAGAGTGACGACTGCACCTGGACCATGATGCGATGCCCGGGCAGGAAGGTGTGGTTGACCATCGGCAGAGCGAAGACATACGGGAGCGGCGTGTTGGCCGCGATGGCTTCTGGGTGCTCGAAGCTGGTGCGATAGCGGCCGCGGAAGATATCGGTGGCGACCGGTAGTTCATAGCCGCTCATCTGCTGCGTGGGCTCGACGACGCTTTCCGGCTGGACGTCGATGATCTTCACGACCCAATCGGAATCTGTTCCCGAGGTGGAGGCGATGAGGTGCACCATTGGCTCGCCGGAAAGTTTCATTGTCTGCTCGAGCGGATCGGAGACCCAGGTCAGCACGTCAGGCCGGCCATCGACAAAGCGCTGGTCGGTGACGAGCCAGGTGCGCCAGCCGGTGTGCGTAACGGGACGCGGCAGATACGGAACGGGGTTGGCGGGGTCAGAGACGTACTCGCTGTACTTCTCTTCTGAGTCTGCAGGTACTTTCAACGAGAGCTTGCCGCCCGCTTCCAAGTAGAGAGGCTTTGATATCGTCGGGCATCCCTTTTCGCAGGACTGCGGGAAGGTGGAGTAGGTGTCCCACTTGTCGAGGCCGGCATCATAGATGAGCGCGTTGGGTGTGTCGGCCTTGGGCGATCCCGGTTTCAGATACTGATTGAAGAACGGCAGAAGAACGCTCTCGCGCCACCAGGCAGTTGTATCAATGGCCCATGTCAGGGGGCCGAGATTGCGACCGGGGCGATTGACCTGGCTATGAAACCATGGGCCCATCACGATGTGATTCATTGCGTCGGGCGTGCCAATGGACTTGAGAGCGCGATAGCTGTGGTTGGCGCCCCACATGTCCTCCTGGTCCCAGAGGCCCTGCTCCCACATGGTGGGGACAGTGAGGGGCTGCTTAACGATGAGCTTGTCGAGTGCCTGGCTCTGCCAGTAGCCATCATAGGCCGGGTGATCGACGGTGACCTTCCAAAAAGGAAGCTGGTCGGCGCCGAGTTGATGTGCGAAGCCGCCGGCAGAGCCCGCATTGAGCATGCCCGTGTACTCGTCGTAGTTGGGATGCGGAACAGGAACGCCGCCGTCACGCTTGGTTGTCTGGCCGAGCATGTAGTCGATATTGGGCGTGCGGTAGGCGCCGTAGTGGAACCAGTCGTCGCCCATCCAGCCATCGACCATGGGGCTCTCGGGCGCGGCAACCTTGAGCGCGGGATGCGGATGCAGAAGAGCCATAACGACGGTGAAGCCCTCATAGCTGGAACCGATCATGCCGACGCGGCTGTTGGATTCGGGGACATTTTTTACGAGCCAGTCGATGCAGTCGTAGCCGTCGGTGGTGTCGTCGGCGCCGGACGGATTGTAACCGGAGTTCACCGGCGGCGGTGTCATGAGGTAGGGCCCTTCAGAGCCGTACTTGCCGCGGACATCCTGATACACGATGATGTAGCCCGCCTTGACGAAGACCTCGTCGGAGAGCGGCAGTGCCTCGATCATGCGCGGGCTTTTCGATCGCTCAGCGCGCTTGGCGGCGTTGTAGGGAGTGCGGTCGAGCAGGATGGGAGCGCCCTTGGCTCCTTTGGGGATGACGATGACGGTGTAGAGCTTTACCCCGTCGCGCATGGGAACCATGACCACGCGCTTTTCAAAGTCGCTCTCTTGTGCCGGCGCTTTGAAGTTGGGGTCCAGTTGGTCAGCGGGAAGATTCTTCTGCTGGGCGGAAGCGGCAATGCTGAACAGTGCGGCGAAGGCGGCAAGAACGCAGGAAAGTTTTCTCATTGATCTCTCTTGGGCTGGTCCAGGTGGGAATGATCCAGATCTCTGGATGGCACAAGAGTAAATCATCGACTCAAGAAGTTCGGAAGGAGCGCTGAAACGAATTGCGCTCACAGATGAACGAAACTCCGTTCGTCTGTAAGCGCACTTCAGGAAGAAATCGACCTATCTCAATTCTCACTGTGGGACAGAGAGAACCGGCAGGCCGAAGGGAGAGAGCGCGTCGCGGACGACCTTCTCTTCTCCGACGGCGACGACGGCTGTCTTCGCAGCCGGGAAGTATTTCTTCGCCGCTGTGTCAACATCCGCCGCAGTGGTTGCTGCGACCTTCTTGCCGTATGTACCGATAGCATCGGGTGTCAGGCCGTTCACCCAGAGACGAGCCAGTTCGCCGGCAACGGAGGCGCGAGACTGCATCTGGATGGCCTCGATGCCGACCAGGAAACGTTTTGCGGTGTTCAGCTCTTCGTCAGTGGGAGTGGTCGTAGCCATGCGGTTAAGTTCATAGAACATCTCGTTCAGGCTGGGCGCTGTGACAGCGTTGCGAACGTCGGCGCGCGTGATCTGCAGGCCCGCTGCCCGATAGGTCTGCAACGTCGCAAACGGCGAGTAAGTGTAGCCCTTGTCTTCGCGGATATTGCGGGTAAGGCGCGAGCCGAAGGTTCCGCCGAAGATGGCGTTGGCGACGCGCGCGGCTTCATAGTCGTCGGCGCTGCGCAAGGGACCGAAGCTGCCGAGTTCCAGGGTCGTCTGCACTGAACCGGGCCGAGGAACGAGGTAGATGGCGTGCTGCGGCGCAGAGGATGTCTCCGAGGGAACGGTCACGGGCGGCGTGGAAGGAGCTTTCCACTCGGCGAAGCGACTCTTCACCGCGTCGAGCATTCCGTCGGCCTCGAAATCTCCGACTGCGACCAGCAACGCCTGATCGGGGCGGAAACGCTCAGCGTAGATCTTGCGCAGATCCTCCGTGGTTGACGCGTTGATCGATTGCTCTGTGGCCGAGGTGATGTGATACGGATGATCGCCAAAGAGAACCTTGGCCATTGCGCGTCCGGCGAGGAAGGATGGCTGCGATTCCTGCTGGCGCAGTTCGTTCAGTGCGTTGCGTTTTGCAAGGGCGACTTCCTCATCAGGGAAGGTGGCGTTGCGCACGACGTCGGAAAGAATGGTCAACGCATCGTCACGCTTGGCGCTGAGAACGGTGATGGAGAGGATGGTCGAGTCCTTGCCGGGGCTGACGCCGAGATCGCCACCAGCGGCCTGCAGTTGCTGCGCGATCTGCTTGGCATTGAGAGTTTTTGTTCCCTGGTCGATAGTGTTGCCGAGCAACTGAGAGAGGCCCGCGCGATCGGAGGGATCCGCAGCCAGCCCGCCGTGCAGGGCGATGCTGAAGGCGACCTTGGGAAAACCCGGCTCGGAGACGAGCCAGACAGTAAGACCGTTGTCGAGTTTGGAGATCTTGACCGATGGCGCTGAGAGCGGTTTCTCAGGTCCGTAGGCAGGCAGGTCCTTGGGAAGCACAGTTTCCTTCTGTGCGTGTGACTGCGCGGCGACGATGAGAAAGGCACATGCAATGGTGAGTATCTTCATTGTCCCGCTCCCTTTTCCTTGCCAGCAGCGGCCGCCGCTGGAACGCGATTGATGATGGTGCGATTGGTGCTGACGAGATATTTGGCGGCAAACGCTTTTACCTGCGCCACCGTCACCTTCGAGAGCTCTTCGGGGACCTGGTAGACAGAGTCGAAGTTTCCATTGAAAAGGACAGCGTGCGAAAGCGCGGAGGCGCGGTTAATGGGAATCTCGAGATTGCCATAAATGTCGGAGCGCATCTTTGCGACGATGCGATCGAGATCCTGCTGAGTGGGTCCGTTGTCGGCAAGGTCCTTGATCGCGGCGTCGTATGCGGCGAGAACCTGATCTTCCGTCACATTTGGCGGATAGACGATGAAGGAGGTCATCAGGGTTGGACCGGCGTATTCAAACGGTGTGCCGAGAGGCCAGTTCACGCCTCCATCGACGGAGAGAGCGACCTGCTTGTCTTTGACAAGGGCCTGGTAAAGGCGTGAAGCCTGTCCATTTTGGAGCAGCTCTCCGGTGACCGCTCCGGCCAGTGCGTCGGCCGATTTGCGGGGTGGCATGCGGTATCCGATGGCGAGACCGGGAACGCGAGCGTGTGCGTCAGTCTCTGCGGACCGGCGCTCTGCTTTCTGAGGAGCTTCGTCGACCTTAGGCTTCGCTGGAGTGGAACGGGAAGGAATCGGCGCGAAATACTTTTCCACTTTCGCGAAGACCTCTTCAGGTTTCACATCTCCCACGATGGCCATGACTGCGTTCCCGGGCGTGTAGTACTTTTCGTAGAAAGCCTTCACATCTTCGATTTTGGCTGCATCGAGATCCTTGAATTCGCCGTAGAAGTTGTGGGCATTGGGATAAGTGTCGAAAGCCTTGCCGGGAAGATCGATTGCGAAAAAGAGCCCGTAAGGCTGGTTCAACACATTGACTCGAACTTCTTCTTCGACGACGTTGCGCTGGTTGTCGAGGTTTTTTGGCGAGAAGTCAAGTGTCTTCATCCGGTCGGCTTCGATCCAGAGGACAGGATCGAGCGCCGAGATTGGGGCGGTCTCGATGTATTCCGTGTAGTCGTAGCGCGTGTCGCCGTTGTTGGCGCCGCCACCGCCCTCGATCACCCGATCGAGAACTCCCTTGGGCGCATTCGGCGTGCCTTCAAACATGAGGTGTTCGAAGAGATGCGCGAAGCCGGTACGGCCTTCGGGCTCGAGCCGGAAGCCAATGCCATAGCTCACGCAAATTCCGAACGTGGGAGCAGAGTGATCTTCTGAAACAACAACGGTCAGACCGTTGGAGAGCTTCTTCATGCTTGTCGGAGCCTTCCATTGTTGTGCAGGAAGAACCGCGGCACAGAATAGCGCACCGGCGCAGATCGCAAGGGCGCCGGAAAGAAATCTTCGATGGGTCACCTGGGTCTCCAGTTGAAATCGGATGGACTTGAATGCAGTATTGCGGAAACCGAGTATATACCGGCGGAGTGCGCGATGTGCATGGGAAGTGACCGGCATCCCCAGGGATGGGATCAGATGGCGTGCTTCAGGCGGGCCTGTTGACGAGGAAGACTAGCCGTTTCTCCAGGCGTCGCCGGGCATGATGCGCTTCATGAATTCATCGAAAAGCGGGACGGTGAAAGCTGTTTCTCCATGGGTCTGGCTCCAGATCATGCCTTTCGCGATCAGGCCCGATCGGGTCGGCGCGAGAGATGTGACGCCGCGTCCGAGCTGGTCGGCGATGTCGCCGGAGCGCTGCGGATCGGGGCCGAGTTCAGCCATAGCGCGAAGGTATCTCTTTTCACTTGGAGTGAGCCGATCGAAGCGGACGCGGAAGAAGCTCTCGTCGAGAGCAGCGACGGCTTCGTCTGAGGCGTTCACAACGTCTTCGTAGCGGATGGGGCTGGCAGGAGCGAGATCCCAGGTATGTTTACCCCATTCCTGGAGGAAGTAGGGATAGCCCTGCGTCTTGGTGATGATGAGGTCGACGGCGCGGTCGTCGATGCTGGCGCCTTCGTTTTCGGCCGGACGGACGATGGCTTCCCGCGCGTAAGTTGGACTGAGTGGCCCGATCTCAGGGAAGTCAAACAGACGCTCCGCATAGGATTTTGCCTCGCCCATGCGCCCGCGCAATTGCGGAAGGCCTGCTCCAACAATGGTGACCGGGAGCTGTTCCTGTGCGCAGCGGTGCAAGGCGGAGATCAAAGCCGCCATCTGTGACTCTTCGACATACTGGAGTTCGTCGATGAAGAGGACCACGGCGGTTTCGGCCGCCCTTGCGGCTACACCTACCTGAGCCAGTAGCGTGCCGAGGTCCAATTCGAGATCGCCGTTGTCGGCCAGGCCAGGTTCGGGGGCGTAGTCGAGGCCAACCTCGATGTCGCGGTAGTGAACTTTCAACTTGCCGGCGAATCCGGCGAGTGCCTTGAGGCCTCGGATGGCGAAGTCTCTGGCTGCATCTTTTTTGCTCAGGTGGAGAAGAGCGAGCCGAAGGGCGGGGGCGAGTATGGCAGGCAGAGAGCGATACTCCGGCGCCTCGATGCGGACAGTGTGGATGCCGCCGGCTTCGGCGTCCTTTCGCATCTGGTCCAGAAGCACCGTCTTGCCGACTCCGCGTAACCCGATGAGCATCATGCTCTTGGCTGGGCGGCCCAGCCGGAGCCGCTCCAGGCGGATCCGGATGTCTTCTCTGATTTCGCTTCGACCAGCGAGTTCGGGGGGTGGGCTGCCGGCGCCCGGGGCATAGGGATTGCGGATGGGGTCCATGCTATAGGGAGTTTAGCAGGTTTATTGCAACGTCATAAGATTGCAAATATTGCTATAAAGTGCTCGTTTGAAGAGCTGCTGCCTGCGCCAGCCATCCGATTCACAGCTGATTGCCAAAATGTGCGGAATTGGCTATCAGAGCCGGGGCATAGCTTTCAGACCGCAATCCTCACTTGTGAGCGACTGTCAACGTGATGGATGTGGTCTTGTTCAGGGACCCTGACCTTCCAGTTATCGTGACGACGCTCGTGCCCAGCGTCGCTCCATTAGTAGCGGTGAATGTGATGATGCTCCCGGTCTGGGTGGGGTTTGTTGAGAACGCAGCAGTGACTCCTTTCGGCAAACCCGAGGCGGAAAGCGTCACGCTGCCGGTGAATCCGCCGGTTGGTGCGATCGCGACGGCGGTTGATGCTTTCCCACCCTGCTTGACGGCCAAGGCATTGGGCGATACGGCGAACGTGAAGTTAGGCGCATTCACGACTAATGCCACCGAGGCGCCTGCAGTTGTGTAGTTGGCGGCATCAGTTGGCGTGAGAGTGACATTCAGGGTGTTGGTGCCGACGGGCAGGATTGTGCCGGCTGCCGGGCTGTACGCGAACGTGCCCGGCACATTGGCCGCAGCATTCAATTGCGTGGAACTCAGAGGTGTGCCGGAGCCGATGGACGCCGGAGTGGGCCACGTAATCACAGGTGTCGCCTTATTGACGGTCAGCAGAACGGATGAGGTCGCGGTCGTGTAGTCCGTCGAGTCGGTTGGAGTGAAGGTGACGTGCAGTGTCAGCGTACCTGCCGCCAACACCGATCCTGCTGCGGGACCGTAGGAGAAGGTGCCAGGCACGTTGGCTGTGGCGTTGAGTTGGGCAGCGCTCAGGGCCGTGCCGTAGATTATTGCGGCGGGCGTGGGCCAGGTAATGACTGGCGCCGCCTTGTTTACGATCAACTGGACGGCTGCGTTCGCCGTACTGTAATCGGCCGAATCAGTTGGAGTAAACATCACCGCCAGTTGCTGGATTCCGGAACCCAATATTGTCCCCGCTGCAGGAGTGTACGTGAAGGTACCAGGCACGTTTGCGGTTGCGTTGAGCTGAGAAGCGCTAAGCGGAGTGCCGTAGGTGATCGGCGCTGGCGTTGTCCAGACGATCGCAGGAGTCTTCATGATTGTGTAAGTAGCGGAAGCAATCGCGCTGGCACCGTAGCCAACAGCTGATGCACCGGCTTGGATGGTCTCGGTCGTTGTGACTGTGATGGGGCCGCTGTAAACGTTCCACGTAATTCCATCGGTGTTGTAGAAGATTGTCGCCCCTTTGGTCGCGTCGCTGATCGTCACGATTACGGGATTGGTATAACTCCCTGGCGCTGGGCTAAAGGTTGGGGTTGCTGCTGGTACTGTGATCGAATACGAGGCGGATGTCGCGGTACTGTTCAAATAACCACTAGCTATCGCGATAGCTTGGACCGTCTCCGTGGACGAAATCGAAATTGGGCTACTGTAAATCGTCGAATAGATCGTCGGTGGTGTCCCGTCAGTTGTATAGCGAATCACCGCGCCGGGCGTAGTGTCAGTGATGGTTAGCGTCTGCACACTTGTGTAGGAACCTGAAGCGAGGCTGAAAACAGGTGGTGCGGCCTGGGGCTCAATCCTATAGTTAGCCGAGGCAACCAGAGACTGAGTGTAGTTCGTGGCCGTTGCAATAGCCTGAATCGTCTCAGTTGCGTTAACAATGATCGGGCCGGTATATACAGCCGAATTTAAAGTCGGAGTTGTTCCGTCTGCAGTGTAGTAGATTACTGCATTCGGCGTCGCGTCGGCGATGCTTACCGTCTGCGGAGTGCTATACGTGCCCGACCCAAGACTGAACGTCGGTTGGGATGCCGCCGGGAACGCAACTGCGGAAGGCTGATATTCCCACAGATCATTGAGGTATCCCGCTAGGCTGTTGGGTGAACTGCTCACAACATATCCATTTCCCCCAAAAAGCCAGAGATTCCCTTGCGTGTCCGTCCAACCTGCTATCTGCTGACGAGATCCCGGAACATTCCCGGCGGCAGCCACACCCAGGGTGCCGTACACTCCACCTTGGCCGCCGTTGAAGCCTATTGTGTTGCTTCCTCCTATCCAGGTCCATTCCTGGTTAAACGGATTGAATTGCCAAAGATCGTTAAGATCGCCTCTTGCTCCGGCAGAATCGTACCCATTGCCCCCTAAGAGCCATAGGTTGCCGCTAGGATCTGACCAGCCTAGTGAAGAAATGCGCGCTCCTGGGACGTTCCCGGTCGAAGCAACTCCGAGGGCTCCATACACACCGCTCTGACCTTGCCCGGTGCTTCCGCCCATCCATGTCCATTCCAGAGTGGATGGATTGAACTCCCAAAGATCATTTAACCAACCTTCGACACTGGCACCAGAACCAAAGCCGCCAAAAAGCCAAAAATTACCGCCGCTGTCTGTCCACGAAGTCGCATCACGTCGACCTCCAGGGACATTTCCAGCTGCAGGGATTCCTAATGTGCCGTATGAACCGGGCTGGTTGGAATTGCTACCCACCGTGTTGCTTCCGCTCATCCATGTCCATTGACGAGTGGAGGGGTTGAATTGCCAGAGATCGTTCAGATTTCCTTGGGTATGGACCGAGTCATAGCCCATCCCTCCAAACAGCCAGAAATTCCCGCTTATATCGACCCACGCGACTGCCCCAGCGCGCCCTCCTGGAACGTTCGTGGCCGCAGGAACTCCGAGTGTCCCGTAAACGCCTGGTTGGCCGTCGAATCCTGAGCTACTCGGCAGCACATTACTTCCGCCCATCCAGGTCCACTGTCCGCTCGAAGGACTGAATTCCCAGAGGTCGTTGAGATCGCCGGCACTCGAATTTATGTCGCGGCCAGATCCCCCGAAGAGCCAGAGATTGCCCTCGCTGTCAATCCAACTCGCTCCGCCATTTCGGCCACCAGGAACGTTGTCTATGGCAGGAACACCCAATGTTCCGTAAATCCCCGGTCTACCCCATCCCCCTAGGGTGCTGCTTCCGGACATCCAGGTCCATTCGTGATCGGAAGCGTTGAACTTCCACAGATCATTCAGGTCTCCGAAGTTCGAACCGACCGAATCGTAGCCACGTCCGCCAAATAGCCAGAAATTGCCGCTCACATCAGTCCATGTGACTGCTCCCTGACGCCCCCCGGGCACATTCCCGAAACCCGGAACGCCTAGCGTTCCATACACTCCAGGTTCTCCTTGGTTGAAGCCGGGCAAGGTATTGCTGCCACCCACCCAAGTCCATGCGCCTGTCTGCGCCTGTGCGCTGGCCAGCTGAGAAAAAGCGCCCAGACTGGGCACGACAAGGGCGAGTACAGTCAAGAGCCCGATCTGGCCCCAGTCGAGAACCTTCGATTCTCTCGGGGCCTCGCTAAGATGCGCAACCCGATGGGACGGAATTTGATGGTCCATGGCATTACTTTGCCGACCTGCGTAGTATGTGACGGCTCTCATGGCGGTTTACTCCCTGAATGAGCTAAGTTGCCGGTCTGAACTTCGTAAACCAACTTGAACAGGCACAGCTCGGGTGCTCGCAAACCGCGCAGAGCATCCATTTCACAACTTGTAAGGGGACATCGGGGACGACGTTGTGAGCGTAACACGAGATGAGTTCCGCGAAGAGATTAAATCCGTACAACTGTGGTGACATCCTGCGTGGGTACCGCGGGTGCGCGAGTAACTATGAAGCAGTAGAGACCAAGTCGGGAGCCTCGGCGTGACCTCACCCGTTCAAGACATGCAGCGCAAAAAAGAAAACCCCCGGCACTTAGCCGGGGGTATTTGAATGGTACTTAGGGGATGCTTACGCGCTGTACAGCAGAATGCCAGCGGCCTTCTCTTCGCTTCCGCCTTCTTCGGAGCTGACGGGGCGATAGAAGAGCTGGTTGTTTTCGAGATAGACCTCGAGGAAGGCCGGACGCTGCTGAATCTGTCCAGCAATGAGCGCCTCCGACAGAGGATCTTCAACGTAGC